>SWCD01022863.1_pt1 | contig 69001 bp, 70 predicted proteins | sample 4693011 | NCBI WGS metagenome assembly SWCD01 (sample SAMN10267278, study PRJNA491770) | bioreactor metagenome | isolation source: DHS bioreactor inoculated with marine | place: Japan: Omine Ridge, Nankai Trough
GTGCGGATTTATTTATGCCCTATGGGTACTTGTGCCCTTCAGGGTATTCGCACAGTTCGAATACCCTGAAGGGCACAAGTGAATTCGCACCTACAATTCCCTGATTTATTCTATGCCCATTACTAAGGCAAATCCACACTGCGTCTCATCCGTCATACAGCCATGATCCGATTTTGATTCTACAAACGATCAACGAGCGGTTGATGCAGGACAACGCAGCCGCTCAACAAGAAATCCTGGATCACTTCAAGGAGGAGATGGAAGCCACATTGCCCATCGCTGGGGCGATGACGCCAAAAACAAGGCTGAAAGGACGCTCAACACAGCTCTGATAGCCAGCCGTGAAGCAATGATGACAACCATGCATGACTGTGCAATAGCGGCGACAGAGTCGTTGCGCCGCGAAGTGGAATCAACTACAACCCGGCTCGCTTCCTCGATCCGTAAATCAAGGCGTGTCGCGATTATGAACTTGATAGCTGCCGGCATGACGGCTTTTGCAGCAGGACTTGTTCTTTGGGTCTTGGGGTAAGGTGACCATGAATCCACAAATTATCGTAGATAATCCGGTAGATGGCGCCACCTTTAATCATATAGTCAGATAGGAGCAAACCGCCATTTCAAGCAGGCCAATAATATTGCGGAACATGACGGTTTTAAGGCTCCGTTTGTGGTGGATTGCCAAGGCAAATCCACCATACGATTCATCCGCCATACGGCCATTAGCCGGATTATATTCAGTTACGTATTGCGTTCCGCCACGGACGGCCTTACGCAAATTAGCCAGGAACAGTTTCCATTAGGTACTCTGTAGGTGGGGATAATTCTGCGTCTGCAACCAATATTCTTGGAAGCGGTGTTTCATCCACTAAAAACGTGATTTTGTACATGTCATCCCTGCCATCAACGCCAGCTTCAAATAAAATCCCTTTTGTATTACGCGGGGGGGCTAGTTGATGACTTTCAGTGATAGTTGCAAGTTCCAATGTTCCATTTTCTGGTACTTCGAAAGGCACGATAATCGCTCTTTTCACTGCATTCGACAGCCTTATTTCTCTGCTAGCTGCTATTTCAATCACAATTTCACCATCTGGATTAAGTGTTCCAAAAGCAACACTTCCGTTCCGCCACGAAAATCCTTGGGCAACATGCTTGTCTTCCCATGAATTAAACGGTTGAGGCAACATTGGATCAAATAATGAAACTTGCTGATAAGTTACATATAGCTTGAGAGAGTTTGACATCTATATACCCCGAGTTATTTGACAACAATGTCCACTTGAGTTCCATCTGGTAGGCCTCGGCATTGATTTCCTATACAAGCCCCCATGCCGCGATTTTGTGCTCGCGTCATAGGCCTTACACTCGCTCCAGCACCACCCTCGCTAAACATTGCAGGCGGATACTCGTCTAAGTCCATGCCTGGTTGTCGTTCTTGACCTGCTTGTGCCGCGCTACGATTCGAAGCCGTTCCAGCGCGATCAATCGTTAATCTAGATGGATGTCCGGCCGCTTGAGCATCCTCAACATGTTTTGCCCCCTCAGGATATTTTGATCGAGGAATTTCGATTTTGGGAGTTCCGTCAGACACATCGTCACTCCCGCCTCTAACTTTTTGCCAAACCCACTTACAGCCATCCCAGACTTTCTCAATACCTTTTTTTGCATACTCAGTACATTGCTTAGGATGCAATAAACACCAAAGTGCAGCGCTTCTGGGATTAGATTTTCCTGCTTCACCGGTCGGGTCAATATCATTAACCGGATTGTTTCCTACATAGGCATAAGTATTCAACCCACCCGCCAACCCAATCGGATCACTCTGGCTATAGCGCCCAGTCCGCGGATCATAATCGCGAAAGACATTGTAATGCAATCCGGTCTCGGCATCATAATACTGCCCCGGAAAGCGCAGATTGAACACAAACGTGCCCAGGCCAGAGGGGTTCTGTTCCGGCAGGCTGTCGCCAAATGCTTCCGATTCCCAGGCCCATACCACCTTGTTGTCGCCGGGCCGGCTGATCTGCCGCGGCGTGCCCAGCGTATCAGCATGGATATAGTAAACGTCAACGGTAGCGCTGACTGGCACGGTCGGTCTCAACACCGCTACCGGCAAGTCGCCCAGCCAGACGATCTCCTGGAGCAGCTGGCCCGAGGCGTTGTATTCGCCGGCCAGATGGCCCTGTTCGTCATAAAAGTAGCGCGTGAAGGGGCCGCCGATGACATTCTTTTTGACCCGCTGGCCGAGCGCATTATAGCCGTAGCTGACGACCCCGATGACGCTGGTGCGCCGGCCTTCCGGGTTATAGCTGTAGCTGTGAGTGCCATCGCTGACCAGCAGGCCCATCTTGTCGTAGCTGTAACTGACGGCCTGGGCACCGCTCTGGCTTTGCAGCCGGTTGTTGCTGGCGCTGATGTTGTAGTTGTAAGTCGTGGTATTGTCCACGATTTTGCTGGTGCGGTTGCCGTTCAGGTCGTAACTGTAGTCGATGCGGCTCTGGGCCGGTTCGCCCCGCTCGCTGCCGGTCAGGCGGTCCAACCCGTCATAGTCGTGCTGCTGGTTCAGGCCGGGATTGCTGTCATCGGTCATTTGGATGAGCCGTCCGGCCGCGTCGTAGCCATAGTGGCGGCTGTTAGGCAGCTGGGCGGCATTGAATCCCAGGCTGGCGAGCACAGGGCGCCCGACCAGGTCGTAGAAGCGCTCGTGCTGCTGGCCATTGCCCCAGGTCCAGCCGTTAATCTGACCATCCGGTTCGTACCCGATCTGGCTGATCAGCGTCTGGCCGTTGACCGTGATCGCGTCGATCTTGCCGTTCAGCCAGACGTAGCCGATGGTCTGGCCGCTTGGCGTGGCCGTCTGTTCCCATTGACCCTGCGCATTGTAACTGTAGCTGGCCGTCAGGGTATTCGTGCTGGTGGACTGGGTCTTGCTGGTGATGCGACCATGGCTGTCGTAGCCATAGCTGATGCTGTCAATAGTGTTGGCCAAACTGCACAGCCGGCCGATGCCATTGGCGCAGTTGTCCCAGCTGTAGGTGACGGTCTGGGAGTCATAAACGGCCTGGCTGAGGCGGTTGAGGCTGTCGTAGCTATAGACGGCGGTCTTGTTGCGGGCATTGGTGCGGGTTTTGACATTGCCGGCGGCGTCATAGGTAAACGTGGTAGTGCCGGTATCGGGGCTGATCTGGCTGGTCAGATTACCGAGGCTGTCGACCTGATATTGGGTAGTGAGATTGCGCGGATCGGTGACGCTGGTGAGCTGGCCCAAGCTGTCATAGCCGATATCGATCTGTCCCTGGGTGCTGCCGACGACGGTCGGATGCGGCTCCAGCTGGCGCACCGGCTGATCCAGGGGGTTATGCTGGTACTGGCGGATGCGTCCGAGCGGATCGGTGGACTTGGTCAGGTTGCCGTTGGGATCGTATTCATACGTATTGACCGCCGGCGCCGCGTTCGCGGCGCTGATGAACTGCACCGGCAGCGGTAGGCTGGTCAGGATCGAGGCCAGTGTTAAAAAGAAAATTCTTGCCGTTAAGTTCATTAGGGAAACTCCTTATTCCGGTAATACCAGGTTTTGCAGACGCGACAAGGCGTCGTAGACACGGCTTTGGCTGCGGGCCAGCTGGCCTGTGGGATCGCGCACGTCCTCCTGGAGCCGGTTGCCCAGGGCATCGAGGGTATAAGTGACAGTATTGCCCAGTTGGTCCTGAATGCCGGTCAGGCGGTGGGCGTCATCATAGCTGTAAGCCAGATAGGCGCCATCGGGACCGGTGATACGCGTGAGCAGCCCGGCCGGATCATAACTGTAAGTGGTCGTTTCATCGCCGACCGTCAGGGAGGTGAGGCGCTGGCGGGCGTCGTAAACCAGGGTCGTGACCAGACCGTTCGGATCGGTCAGTTCTTCCGGCTGACCGTGGGCATTGTAGCGGCCGATCTGCGTGACATAGCCCAGGGCATCGGTGATTTGTTTGAGCTGGCCGCGGCAGCCGAAGTGGCCGCCCGCACAGGCGGCATCGTCCGGGTAATAGTCATAGGTCGTGACATCGGACACATCCGTGCGCGGGCCGTCTTCGACTTTGCTCAGCAGGTTGCCGGCGGCCGCATAGGTATAGGTGGTCGCCCAGCTGCGCGTCTGCAGGCTATTCAGGTCCTTGAGGCTTTTCAGTGTGACCTGGCCTTTGTCGTCGTAGTTGTAGCGGGTCTCCAGGCCCGGTTCGGTGAGCTTGACCGGCAGGCGGAAAATCGGATGCCAGTCGATACTGGTTTTACGTTCGCTGCTATTGGCCGCAGGCGTGTAAGCCGCCAGATCGGCCGGACAGCTTGAACCGGGCGCCAGGCCTTCGACCCGGACGGTTTCCAGTTGCACTTTATTGCTGGTTCCACCATTGATTGGGTTTGTGCCATTGCACGTGGCTGGAGAAGGGCCTTGGTTTTTCTTGGTTGCTGCAGGAGTGGGATCATAAAAGATCACCCGCGTATCAGAAGCACTGCATCCTGCTACGCTACCTGTCACTACTAAGGAACGGGCATAAAATAACTTCCTCAAGTGTGCGGATGAATTTCTGGTGTAGGTGCGGATTTATTTATGCCCTATGGGTACTTGTGCCCTTCAGGGTATCCGCACAGTGCGAATAAATTCGCACCTACAATTCCCTGATTTATGCCATGCCCATTACTTAGTGCTTATCCGTAAATAATATTCGGTTGGTTTTGTAGTTTGATCTTACGAAAAACGATGACAGCGGCAGCCAGCATCAACAGCCCTAGATAACTCCGATCCATTTTCTCATAGCGGACCAATATTTTCCGGAACCGATTGAACCAGGAGTGACAGACTTCAACCACCCAACGTTTCGGCTTGAACTCAGGGTTCTTGGCTTTTTCTTCAATCTCTTCACCTCGAGGCCGAATATGGGGAATATAGTTTCTATCCCGCACATCCTGTTTTGCCTGTTCACCGATATAAGCCGCATCCAGGCAAAGATGTTGTTTTTTACTGTCTTCGCCATCCGGACGATCGATGATAATGCCATCCAAGGTTGCCGCCAGCAGTTTGACATCATGGGTATTGGCGCCGCTGATAACGATGGAGAGCGGCACACCTTTCTGATCCGTCAGAAGACTGCGCTTACTGCCTTTTTTTCCCCGATCCATCGGGTTTCTGCCAACAGATTCCAATGCCAAAGGCGCTTTCACCATTGCCCCATCAAGGCTCTGCCATTCCCAGGCAATGCCTTCCAATTCATCGTATTCCAGCAGACCCTTTTGCCATAACTGCTCAAATAAACCGGCGGCCTCCCAGTCAAGAAAATACTGATGAACCGAACTGCTGCTCCCGAATTCACTTTTCGGCAGGGCTTTCCATTGACAACCCGTTCGTAACACATACAAGATCCCTTCAAAAACTTTCCTGGGCGCCTCCGGCTTTGCGCTGATAGGTTTTGCTGGGATCTCGCTGCGGCTTGGGTATCAACGGCTCTACACGTACCCAGAAATCATCGGAAACTTTCCAACTGGCTAATCTTTTCAAACTATTACGATTTTTTACGCGTTAAAAAATCGTAATTCTTCCATACACAAATTCCTTTTAGCAATTTATTTACGGATAAGTTCTTAGGATACGGTGAACGAGGTGAACCGCGTCATTCGCGATTGATGCGTCAACTATCCTGACACAGGGGTACCCGAAACAGGGCGGACACACAGGTCCGCCCTTACAATGCATCCGTACGATACAGGCGCCCCCTTTTGATCTGTATGAGCCATTGTTGCGCGCGAACCGCCAGGGCATTGCCCTGCGGGCCCGCGATGAAACTCTCAAGCTAAAAACAGGTCATGACATCATTGCCTGGAGAGTCGGATGTACAGAATCGGTTTTGCCGCCGTCAGAATCAGGATGAGTGTGAAACTTTTCAGCCGCGGGACCACAAAACCACGGACGATTGCGCATGCCTCATTGCGCCTTACCCCGATGCCATGCCCACCATGCCACTCCACTATTTAATCTCACCCTATGACGAAACCGCCTTCAACCACCGTGGATCTGGTCCGGCAATACGGCGGCCCTGTGTCGCACGCCGCCCTGGATCCTTCACGCAGCCTCTTTCGCACGCCTGCCGTCGACGGGCTGATCAACTATTTGCCCGTGTGGCGGTGCGCTGTCGTACAGGGCGATCCGGTCTGCGCGCCGGAGCACAAAATCCGCCTGGCAGACGCCTTTGCCGATTATTGCGCCGGCAAGGGCTGGTCGATCGTGTACGTCGCGGCAACGGCCGATTTGCAACCCTATGCCCGTGAACGCGGATATGCCTCGATGGAGTTTGCCAGCCTGCTGATAACCGATCCCCGGAACGATCCCGAGGCGGGCCCGCGGGCCCGCCATCTGCGCCAGCACCTCAACCATGCGCGGCGGACGGGCCTGGCTGTGCGCGAGTATCAGGGAGAACCTGATGCGCAACTGGAAGCACGGGTGCGGACGATGTGCGAGGCATGGCGGAATGACCGTTATGGGCCCCAGATGCATCTTGGCCGACCCCGGCTATTCGATGACAGAGAGGGCAGGCGCTGGTTCATTGCCGAGCGGGAAGGCAAGGCGGCTGGCTTTCTCTCCATGCAACAGATCGGTTATGCCGAGTGCCGACACCTGATCAATCTGGTGTTTTCCGCGCCTGACGCCCCGCTCTATACCAACGAACTTATGATCGTCACAGCCCTGCGGGCGTTGCGCGAAGAAGGCATCGCTTCGGTCTGCCTGGGAATTGGGCCGCTGGAGGCGCTGGGGCGCGTCGAGGGTTGCCCGCCCCACACCGAATGGCTGTCGCGCAAGTTTTACCGCTTGTTTGCCATCAAGCTCATGCACCAGCACGGCAAGACTTTGTTTTGGGAAAAATTCCGGATAACGCGAAGAGAACCTTTATACCTGCTGTTCCAATCGCCCCGTATCGGATTCAGGGCACTTTACGCCCTGTCCCGGTCCCTTCATTTTCCGTGAACGGATCAGCCTGCGCCACGCGAATAGTGTCCTGGCCGGGCTTCAGCATCGGCGGGACAGGCCAGCCCTGAAGATGCTGGAGGAAAAAACCGACCGTCGCGCGCCTTGCCGTGACGCGTACCTGGCGCGAATCCGCCGTACCGCTACGGCAAATGCCGTAGCCGAAGCGGTCTGGCTCATCCAGCATCTGCACATGGTCGGCATCCCGCAGGGTCAGTTCGACGGTTCCGGCCGGCGCCCGCTCGAAGAAACGCAGATAATTCGTCGCCCGCGGCGCGCAAACGCTCGATGCGCGCCAGGCCAGTTCCGCGCCGATCAGCAGTAACGGGGACTTCAAGCGGGCCAGCGGGCCGTGCACCACCGAGACGTTGCCGTTGTCGTCGGGATCGATGGCCACTACGCCGGCAAAACCGCCGTATTGCGCGGCAGCAAGCACGGCATCCTTGCCGCCCATGGAATGGCCGGCGATGCCGATTTTGCCCGGATCAACCCCCTGGGTCCGGACCAGCCAATCGGCGATTACCTTCGCATCATGAGCCAGTTCGAGATCGCTTCTGAAAAGCGAATACCAACTGCGCACGGCCACGACAAAGCCACGGGAGGCGAGCGCGCGGGCATAACTTTCATACTGATCGTCGGTCGCCATGCGGCCGGGCAGGAAGACAACAGCAGGCGCCGGCGTCTGCACACGGTAGGATTTGTACAACACGACCTCCAGACTTTCGCCCCGATGCAGCACTTCGACCTGTGTAGAGCCGACCTGTTGCCGGCCGGGGCCCGCCAAATCGCCTTCCGGCATGCCTGCCGCATCGGTCGCAAGCGTATCGAGTGGGAGTTGCGTCCAGAAGTCATTGCAGCTGATGGTCAACAAAAGCAGGCTGGCGGCGAGCAGCAAGTGGAAAAATAAGCGATATTGGCGCATTGTGAGTGAGTCTTTACAAATAGCTGACCGGGAACATGCTGCGCGGATTGGACTGATGCTGTCAACCCCGCATTTCAAACCATGTTGAGCGGGCTAAAGCGCCCGCTTTTGGCGGAAACGGCCGCAGGGTATGGCGCGAAACCTGCCGGCGCCGCGCCATCGTGAATTTTTGAAAAGGTATGCGGTGCATACCCTACGGCTTCGTGTGCTTCGGAGTTAATCAATAAATCCGCTGATCAAACCCGCGCCAAATCCGCATTATGCTCGACGACGTACATGAACCGCACCAGCGTCTCGCGCTCGGCGTGATCCTTGAACCAGCCGTTCTCGGCCATGCGCGCCTCGCACAGGAAAGCGTTCCCTTCGACGGCAAACTCGGGCTGGAGCGTCCGTGAGAATTCGTAATTTTTCAGCCAGTGATTGCGGATGTTCGCCGTGAAATCATGCTGTACATAACGGAACGACAGCGACTGCAACGCTTCATCCATGCGCGTATGGCCGGGCAGCAGGATAGTATCGGGATCATCCTCTTCCCTGGCCTGAAACGCCGCGATGATCATGCGCCCGCCGGGTTTCAGCCTGGTGTTGAGCTTAGCCAGCGTCTTGCCGTAATCGCCCATGAAGTAAATCGAATCGATGGCCAGGATGACGTCGTAATCGCCGCCGGGCAACTCGTCCTGGATCAGATCCACGCAGCGGAAATTCAGCGTCGCGGCTTTATCCCGGGTTCTGGCCTGCGCCTGGGCGATGGCGGCGTCCGCATAATCGAGGCCCAGGATGCGGCAGCCCGACTTGTCGTGCAGGTGCTCGGTAATGTGGCCGTTCGAGCAGCCGACTTCCAGCACGTTCTCGCCGGACTTGAGCAGCGAGGCCAGAAAATCCATCTCCTCGACATCCATCATGCCGTGCTGGCACAGATCCCTGCCATACACGGCCTCGCAGAAGCGCGCATGCGCCGGGCTTTCCGCCGCGCGCCGGAAATATTCGTTATACCAGGCCTTGGAGAACATCTCCGCCTGGCCCATATCGGCCGTGTGGTTCATCAATTCGTTCATACTCTGTTCCATACTTGCCTTGTACCTCTGTCAGTTTTAAAAAATTACTCTTTTCTAATATTCAAATTAAGCTTTGTTCCGCATCCGGTCAAGCTCAGAATGCGGGCCTTGTCTCAAACTTTAGAATCGGAAAAACGGCCATTCGGGATCGAGTCCGAGCAGAATCTGCCCGACCGACTCCAGCTTGCTCGCGTTCGTAAAACCGTGCTGGGTGATGACGTGAACGTCGCGGAAATGCCGCTCAAAGGCATATTCCTCGCGGATGCCCGAAGCGCCGGCGATCTCATGGACCAGGCTTACGGCCTGAGCGCATTCGAGCGTGGCATGGGTCATGGCCAATTGCAGTTTGCCTTTGAGTTTAACAGTGATGGGCCGGCCGGCGACGGCTTCCTGCCAGGCTTCCTCAAAGGCCTCGAAGAAATACGCACGACTGGCGCCCAGCTTGGCTTCGGCCTGAGCGAGCCGCGTTTGCACGACGCCGTAATCCTTGAGCGTCTTCGTGCCGAAGGCCGGCGTCTTGTTGATGATGAGCGCTACTGCTTCATCGATGGCCGCGCGCGCGATGCCGAGCGCCGGCGCCACCAGGGCCGCGATCGCCGGCCAGACCGTCAGCCGGTAAAGCGGTCCTTCATAAGCGCTGCCGGGCTTCTCCAACGGTCTCCACGGCGCGGCCCAATGCTCGGGGATGAACGCGTCCCGCATCTCGACATCATGGCTGCCGCTGCCGCGCATGCCCATGGTGTTCCAGTTGTCGACGATCTCGGCCTCGGAAGCGGGCACCGCGATCAGCCGCATCTCGGGCACGCCGTTGGCGTCCACGCGCAGCCTGTCGCCGTCATGGATCTGGGCGAAGCCGATAAAGGCCGTGGCGTGATGCGCGCCGCTCACGAATGACGTGCGCCCCGAGATCCGATAACCGCCCGCGACCGGAACGGCCTTGCGCGCGGGATTGAAGGCGCCGACCGGAACCGCGTCGGCATGGAAAATCTCCTGTGCGGCCCGGTCGCCGAACCAGGGCGCGAACATGTCGTGGGCGACGGCGATCTGCAGGTTCCAGCCTGCGGCGCTGTCGATGCGCGAGACTTCCTCGATAATGCGGAGGCCTGAGATCGGATCGAGCTCGAAGCCGCCGAGCACCTTCGGCCGCCACAACCGATAAAGCCCCGCCTGGTGCATCGCCCTGGCTACGGGCGTGGCCAGTTTTCGCTCTCGTTCGGCTTCCGGGGCGTGCTGCCGGATAATCGGCTCGATTTCTCGGACGGCTCTAAGAAGGGTATCGGATGTGGACATGAAAGTCTCCTGCATTACATCGTTATCGAATTCAGACGCCGAAACATGCCGCCTGTCGAAGCCGGATTATAATATAAAAACCATAATCAATTTATGGAATTCTTATATGCTTCGCATAACAATGCACTGACAGACCCAGTCGGAATATCAGGATTTGGCCGTCAATCATGTCCCTGTTTAAGCATAAGATGTGTCGACGACAGGAGGCGCACTTGTGCCCTTTAGGGTATCGTTCACCAGCGATGCGCTTCACTTTCGCTCAGCACATCCTATGCAAAATGCCAATTTCAGGAAGTCATTTTCAGCCAAATCATGAGTGACCCGCTGAGGTCACGCATAAGCGGTTTTTATCCCGCTCGCCGCTATTGCGGGGGTATTCGGAGGACGGGCATGTCTGCCCTGCCGGCGCGAATGAATTCGCGAACCCGATCCGGATAGAGACCCCTCGCCCAGCCGCCCCGGTTGCTGGTTATAAGCGGCGGTCAGTCCTTGATGACGCCGCAAGCTATTCTCGCGCCGCCACCGCCGAGCGGCTCGGGAATATCGGAATAATTGTCGCTGCCGGCATGAATGATCAGCGCGCGGTTTTTAACGTCTTTCAGCTTGAGACGAGGCGCCAATACGGGATACGTTGACTTACCGTCAGGGTCGACGACCAGAACCGGAAGATCGCCTAGATGACCGTCTCCCCAAGGGGTATCGTGACGCTTGCTGCCTTCGGGATCGTAATGCCCGCCGGCGGCAAGCCCGGCCACGGGTTTGCCGTCTTTATCCTCCGGCAGGCAGCTTGGATGCTCGTGCACGTGGAAGCCATGGGCTCCGGCCGGCAGATTTTCCAGCGTCGGTGTAAACACCAAGCCATAAGGGCTATCGGCAATACTGACGGCACCGATGCGTTTGGCAATGCCGCGCTCGCTGATCAAGTCCATGGGTACGACAAGTTCCACGGCGGATACCGAACCCGCCACGAGGCAGCTCAACAGAAAATACCTGGATGAATGGCGCATGTTGTACTCCTGATGATGGTTAGGATTACAGGTTTGAAGCGGACGGCTATTATTTAGTTTCACATAATTTACACGCCGGCCTTTTATTTCGGACCATGCTGAGGCCCGGCCGCCCGTTTCACGGCAGCGCCTGCATCCTGAATGACTGTTGCGGCCCCGTGCCTTACAATGCCCGCTCCAAAACAATCTTCAGGACGGATTCAAACAATGACATCTCCGGCAACACACTGGGTAAAAGAAAGCCCATTCGGGATCTGGTTTCTTAATACGGACATGTGGCAGCAACGCGTGCTGAAACGCGCGCTCGATGAGCTGGACAGCTTATTGCCAGCCGACCGGCCCGGCTATGCCGCCATACTGGATATCGGCTGCGGACGCGGCCATGCGTTCAGGATGCTCGACCAGCGCTTCCATCCGGCCCGTATCTGCGCCATTGAGATCGATGAGGCGCTGATCGGCGATGCCGTCCGACAGGCTGAACACAGCAACAGTCCGGTTACCGTCACGGTCGGCAATGCCGAAACCCTGCCTTATCCCGACCAGTCATTCGACATGGTCTTCTGTCATCAGAGCTTTCACCATATCGTGCAACATGAGAAAGCTATCGCCGAGTTCTACCGCGTGCTCAAACCCGGTGGCACGTTGTTGTTCGCCGAATCGTGCCGGAAGTTCATTCATTCCTTTTTGATACGCCTGCTGTTTAGGCATCCGATGCACGTGCAAAAAACGTCCGATGAATACATCGCGCTGATCCGGCAGGCCGGCTTCAAGGTCGACCGGAACGCGATATCGACGCCGTATCTGTGGTGGAGCCGACCCGATGTCGGCGCGCTGGAGTGGTTCGGCTTCGGCGTGCCCGAAAACCGTGAGGAAACCTTGTTGAATCTGGTGGCGGTAAAGGGGCTTTAGCTCCGGCTAAAGCCCCCCTGATCCGGCGCTTATTCCTGCGTGTCGTTGATCAGATCGTAAGTGATATTCGGATTGAAGCCCATGGGCCAGTAGATGGCGGCCGCCGGCGGCCAGAAGATGGAGACGGTGCGGAACTTGGTTCTCAGCTTGCCTTCCTTGATGGTCTTGCCGTCCTGTTCCAGGCGGTAAGGAATGCCGCCGCCGGGCGGCATGCCCGCCGCGGTCCAGAAGAACGGCTTGGTCGTGGCTTCGCCGTTGGCATTGATTTTCAAAGGCTCCGGCCGTTTGTAAACATACAGCTCGGATCCTTCCGGCACCTTGAAATGCCCCGTTGTCGTACAGCCCGTCATGGCCGCCGCCAACGCCAAAACCCCACACACTTTTCTTATCATTGTTATTACTCCCTCTTTGTTACACGTTTAAAAATCAGAGACGTATTTATACCACCAAAAGCGAAATTGTTGCTCATGACGTAATCGCACTCCAGGCGCCGGATAGCGCCCGTTATGTAATCCAGCTCCGCGCATTGGGGATCGATATTGTCCAGATTGGCCGTCGGATGAAACCAGCCCTCGTTCATCATCCGGATGGCCGCCCAGGCTTCCAGCGCGCCGCAGGCGCCCAGCGTATGGCCGGTAAAGCTTTTCATCGAACTGATCGGCGTTTTGCTCCCGAACACGGCCGCCGTGGCGTGGCTTTCGGCGATGTCGCCGTGATCGGTCGCCGTGCCGTGCGCGCTGATGTAGCCGATATCGGACGCTTTCAGCCGGGCATCCTGCAGCGCCAGGCGCATGGCGACCTGCATGCTTTCGCTGTTGGGCTGCGTGACGTGCAGGCCGTCCGAATTGGTGCCGAAGCCGGCCAGTTCGGCATAAATGCGCGCGCCGCGCATGAGCGCATGCTCGTACTCCTCCAGAATCAATGTACCGGCGCCCTCGCCGATGACCAGGCCGTCGCGGTCGCGGTCGAAAGGCCTCGGGCTCTTGTCCGGCTCGTCGTTGCGGAGGCTGGTCGCGAACAGCGTATCGAACACGGCAGCCTCCGAAGCCGACAGTTCCTCGGCGCCGCCGGCCACCATCACGGTCTGGTAGCCGTGCCTGATCGCCTCGTAGGCATAGCCGATGCCCTGGCTGCCCGAGGTGCAGGCGCTGGAAGTCGTATAAACGCGGCCGTTGATGCCGAAAAACAGGCCGATGTTGACCGGCGCCGTATGCGCCATCATGCGGATATAGGAGGTGGCATTGAGGCCGTCGACGGCATGGTTGATAAGCATGTTGCCGAATTCGGCCACCGCCTCGAGGCTGCCGGCCGAGCTGCCGTAGGCGATGCCGGTCTGGCCGCTGCTCAGGCACGGATCGCCCAAAAGCCCTGCATCGGCCAGCGCCAGCTCGGTCGCGTAAACGGCCAGCAGGGCGATACGGCCCATGCTGCGCGTCTGCTTCCTCGTATAATGCGCCGGCTTCGTGAATTCGACCGGCGCGCCGAGCCGCGTATTCAAGCCCCGGTATTTTTCCCAGTCGGCCATATGGCGGATGCCCGTGGCTTGAGCCTTCAGCCGTGCCGCCACCTGCGGCCAGTCATTGCCTATCGGCGAGAGGCCGGCCATGCCGGTCACGACGACCCGCCGCATCAGCACAGGCCTCCGTTCACGGCGATGACCTGGCGCGTAATATAGCCGGCATCGTCCGACATCAGGAACGCCACGGCCGCGGCCACTTCGCGCGGATTGCCGACGCGCCGCGCCGGAATCATTTTTTTGATCTCGTCGAGCGGCAGTTCGTCGACCATTTCGGTATCGATCAGTCCCGGCGCCACGCAGTTGACGGTGATGTCGCGTTTGGCCAGTTCCAGCGCCAGCGCCTTCGTGGCGCCGATGATGCCGGCCTTGGCCGCGCTGTAGTTGACCTGGCCGCGGTTGCCGATCAGCCCCGACACCGACGACAGCGTCACGATGCGGCCCGGCTTGCGGCGCCTGACCATGGGCATGATCACGGGCTGCAGGACATTATAGAAGCCGTCCAGATTGGTATGCACGACGCTGTCCCACTGCTCGCCGGTCAGCGACGGAAAGGCGTTGTCGGCCGTGATGCCGGCATTGCAGACCACGCCGTAATAAGCGCCGAAGGCCTCGATATCGGCATTGATCCGCTCGGCGCACTGCGCCCGGTCGGCGATATCGAACTGCAGAATGCGGGCGGTCCGGCCCAGCCGTTCGATGTCGTTTGCTACGGCCTCGGCCTCGGCGCGCCGGCTGCGGCAATGCAGCACCAGATCGAAGCCGCGCTCGGCCAGATATAAGGCGATGGCTTTGCCGATGCCGCGGCTGGAGCCTGTGACTAGAATCGTTTTATTCATTGATATTACGTAAGAGCTAGGAAATTTTTACCACGAAGGTCACGAAGAACACGAAGGTTTAAAGGACAAAACGTTTAATGCCGTTTTTTAGCAAGACTTCATTAAAATTGATCAATAGGCCGACATTTAAACGAGTCAAACGCATATATGTCAGAATTTGTGCATCATGAATTTTTTGCAGTTTATCAATACTTTTCAGCTCAACAATAAGCTTGTCTTCAATCATAAAATCCAACCGATATCCACAATCCAGATCAACGCCTTTGTAGTGTACAGGTAAAGGTTTTTGCCTGACAAAAGAAAGTCCCGCCGTATTTAATTCATGCGCCAAACATTGCTCATAAGCCGATTCCAGCAGGCCTGGACCTAATGTTTTATGTACTTCAATAGCACAACCAATAGCCCGATTCGATAGTCCATCAAATTTCATTTCTTCACGTCCTTCGTGTACTTCGTGACCTTCGTGGTTAAATACTCAGGTCAGTTATTCATAATCATAACTGTATGTCATCAAGCGGTGGTTGGTAAACATTCAGATTGGCGGTCATCTCGATGCCTTCGCCCGCAATCCGGCACTCGAAAGCGCCCAGTTTTTCGTCCTGCATGATCTTGTCGACGCGCACGGTCAGCAATGTGCCGACCCTGAATTCGGCGACGTTGCCGCTGTAGCGCCGCGTGCCCAGCAGGAAGCCGAGCCGGATCGGCTCGCCGGCGAGCCTGGCTTTCATGCCGGCATAGGCGCCGATGGTCTGCGCCATGTATTCGATGCCGACCCAGGCCGGCACGGTTTTGCCGTCGCCGAACAGGCCGGCGCGCACGACCAGCTCGGCCGACAGGCTGTCTTCGTCGAAGGCGGTCACGCGGTCCAGCAGGATCATCGGGCCCGTGTGCGGGATCAGTTCGGCAATAGCGGGGAATACATTCATGAGGCGTTTAAAGTTGTAGGGTACGCAGTGCGTACCTTCTCAGAGTCATGGTGAATCGGCAAATTTCGAAAAAGGTATGCGATGCATACCCTACAAAGCGCATTGTCCAGCGGTGTGGGGGCGACTTCGCCTGGAGCGCCTACTTTTGGCAGTCGCCCAGGGCGATTAAAATCGCCCCCACAAATGTTTTCATGACCGATCATGCCCTGCCCACCACTATCGATAAGTTATTGCCGCCGAACGCGAACGAGTTGCTCTGGCAGGTCTCGATGCGCCGACCCAGGCGTTCGCCTTTTTTTACCAGATGCAGCGGCGCCAGTTCGGGATCGGGCTCGTCGTCGCTGACATTGGGGATCAGGGCGCCTTCGCTGCCGCCGGTCAGCAGCAGCCAGCAGAAACCCAGCTCCAGCGAGGCCGCCGCGCCCAGCGTGTGGCCGGTCATGCCCTTGTTGGAACTGACCGCCAGCTCCGGCCCGAATACGGCGTTCACGGCCGCGCTTTCCATGGCGTCGTTCAGTACCGTGGCGGTTCCGTGCAGGTTCAGGTAATCGATGTCATCGGGCGTTCTGCCGGCATCGGCCAGGGCCAGCCGCATGGCTTTGATCACGGCCGTGCCGGCCGGGTCCGGCGCCGAAAAGTGGTAGGCGTCGCTGGTCGCGCCGATGCCCAGCAGGGCTACGGGGCCGGGCTGCCGGCTCAGCACGAACAGGCTGGCCGCCTCGCCGATGTTGATGCCGTCGCGATGCCGGCCGAACGGCTTGCAGTAGCCGGTGCTGATCGATTCCAGCGCGGCGAAGCCGTTGACGGTCAGGCCGCACAGGGTATCCGCGCCGCCGACGATGACCGCGTCGCAAAGGTTCAGATTGAGCAGGCGGCGCGCCGAGGCGAAGGCCTTGCCGCTGGATGAGCAGGCCGTGGAGATCGTGTAGGCCGGTCCGGTCAGGTTCAGGTAAAACGCCAGAAAGTCGGCGCCGGCGCCCATCTGCTGCTGCTTGTAATGGAACCCGTCAGGCAGGGCGCCGGTTTGCGCTACCGAAGCCAGCGCCTGCTCGGTGCTTAAAACGCCCGACGTGCTGGTGCCGACGACGACGCCGATGCGATCACGCCCAAATGAAGCAATCATCGCCTCGACGGTCGGCCGGATCTGTTCCAGAGCCGCCAGCAGCAGCTGGTTGTTGCGGCAGCGGTAAACGCTGTATTCAGGCGCGATCCCGGGCAATTCGCTGTCGATGCGGCCGACGATGGCCGCGCGCCCGGGGCTGAACTGGTCGGTCATCACCAGTCCCGAGCGGTCGCCCGCGATGAGCCGCCTGCCGACCTCGGCTTTGGAACTGCCGAGCGCGCACAAGAGGCCTAAATCATTCAGGTAATACGTCATAACTGAGAGTCTTGATGTGCAAGCGATAACGGTATTGATGGTGGGTCAGCTCGACGTCCCGGGGCCATGGGATATCGGGCGACAAATAGCGGATTTCAACTTTCTTATCATCTTGACGGTACAACATACGATGGCCCGGACCGGTTTCCAGTCGCCAGCCGGCCGGCAGTATTTTTTTCAGTTCGGCGACGGGCCAGTATACCAGCTGCAGATCGGCCATGATAAATTCCGGCGCCACGGCCTCGGGCAGCAGCGGGCTTTTGTCGGCCGTCAGGGTATGGCCGTCATAGCTTAAACTGAACAGGCTTAAGCCTTCATTGGTCAATCCGGCCATGGCGATATGGCGAGCGTCCAGTTCCAGCACGCAGAGCAAAGTTTCCTGCCGGTCCGTCCAGGTGGCCGTCAACTGCTGCACAATATGCCGCGCCGGTCCCGTCGGCGGTGCGAGCGGCAGAACGGCCGGCTGTCCGGCCGTGTCTTGACGCTGTGTTACCGCGCACCCGGCCAGCAAGGCCAGCATCATGAACACGACTGCAAAAACGGACGGCCTGCGGGCCAGGGTCAATCCGGTCATTCCCTGTCGGCGCGGCAAAATGCCGCCAGCGTATCGAGCCTTGACCGGGCGTTTTTGACGTAGGGGTTGTTTTCGTCCCAGGCATAACCGGCCAGTATCGAGCAGATCATCGCCTTGACTTCGGGGCGCTGTTTGTCGTGGAAGATCACGTCCTGAAACCGGCTGTCGTACCAGGCGTCGACGAACACGCGGAAGGTGTCGACGCCGCGCTGCAGGGGCCGCGCATAATCGGCCTGCCAGTCGACCGCCTCGCCCTTGAACTGCCGGTCCAGCACGGCGGCGGCCAGACTGGCCGACTTCATGGCGATCGTGACGCCGGACGAGAACACCGGGTCCAGGAATTCGCCGGCATTGCCCAGCAGGGCGTAACCCTTGCCGTACAGGCTTCTGACATTGGCCGAATAGCCGGTGATGGTGTTCACGGGAGTGTCGAATTCGGCCTTGCTTAACAGCTCGGTCAGGCTCGGGTCCTGGCCCACGACCTGCCGCAGCGCGGTCTTGTTATCGCCGGGCAGCGAATCGAAAAATGCCTGCCGGGCCACGACCCCCAGACTGCTGCGGCCGTTGCTGAACGGTATCAGCCAGTACCAGACATCCTCATGCTCGGGATGCACGGTAATGCGGATCTTGTTGCGGTCGAAGCGGGCGCCGGCCCCGATGCGGTCTTCGACATGCGTGAACAGCGCCTGCCGGACCGGAAAGCCCGAAGGCGACTCCAGATCCAGCAGCTTCGGCAGGATGCGTCCGAAGCCGCTGGCATCGAGCACGAAATCGGCTTCGCAGATCAGCGATTCGCCCGCCGCATCGCGCACGGCCAATTTCGGCCTGTCCGCCGAGAAATCGGCCGCCAGCACTTCCTGCTGCCAGCGTATCTCGACGCCCATACGTTTGGCTTCCTGCGCCAGCAGCCCGTCGAAGGTCCCGCGCTGCACCTGGAAGGTGGTGCCGATGCCGGCGGTGAACTTGTTCTCGAAGGAAAAATCGGTGTATTTGCGGCCGCGCACGAACGAGGCGCCGTCCTTGTACTGGAAGCCGGCATTGACGACGGCGTCCAGCATGCCGGCCTCCTTGATGAATTCCATGCATTGCGGCAGCAGGCTTTCGCCGATGCTGAAGCGCGGGAACAGGCTGCGCTCCAGAATCGTGACCCGGTAGCCCTTGTTCGCCAGCAGGGCGCCGGCGATGTTGCCTGAAGGACCGGCGCCGATGATGATGACGTGATGACAGCTATTGTTGTTTTTTATGCCGGGATCGTTTTGCTGACCCATGGGCGCCGTTAACGACATGGTTGAATGACCGCAAGGTAATAAAGGCGCCAATAATAACATGAATAAGCGCTTCGGAATGAAGGGTATTGGCTATAGAATACACCCTCCACAAGCCCGAACCGTTACCTTTCATGTCCTGTTATATCTGTCCAGTCTGCGGCGAACCGCTGGAAGCGTCCGCCACGCGCAAAAGCTATCAATGCCCGAAACGGCACAGCTTCGATCTGGCCCGCGAAGGCTACCTGAATCTTTTGCCGGTCCAGCACAAGCACTCGAGCGAGCCCGGCGATAGCAAGGCGATGATGCAGGCCAGGCGGGCATTCCTGGAAGCCGGCTTTTACCAGCCCCTGGCCCGGGCCGTCGCGGCCATGATCGCCGCCGGCAAGCCGGAACGCGTTTTGGATTTAGGCTGCGGCGAAGGCTATTACAGCCGGTTTATCGAAGCCCATTGTCCTGATGTTGCCGTGCACGGCCTCGACATCGCCAAAACCGCCGTCGCCATGGCGGCCAAAAAACAGCCCGGCGCCCGCTTTATCGTCGCCAGCTCGCAGCGCCTGCCTTATGCCGATCACTATTTCGATCTGTTGTTGAGAGTTTTCGCGCCCTCGAATGACGAGGAACTGAAGCGGGTGCTGAAACCTGACGGCCTGTTGCTGACGGTAACGCCGGGGCCGCGCCACCTGTGGCAGCTGAAGGAATTCATCTACAGCGAGGTCAGGGCGCACGCCGCTTCCGGCGAGTTGCCGCCCGGCTTCGAGTGTCTGGCGACGGAGCGGCTCCATTACAAGATCACGCCGGATGGCGAACAACGCATCGCGTTGCTGCAGATGACGCCTTTTGCCTGGCGGGCGCCGGACCCTGTCCGGCAGGCTATCAAGGAGGCGCCCGAACTCGAAATAGAAGCCGATTTTGTGCTGACTCTGGCGAAAAAACGGCCATTGCCTGATTACCTGCATTAATCGCTTCTTAACCCGGCAATAATTATATAATGCCCGGCTACTGTTATTATCTTGAGAATTAAGGCTCTTTATTTATGGACATAGGGTATATCGCTTCAGGCTTGCTGGTTGGCACATTAGTCGGTTTAACCGGCGTCGGAGGCGGCTCGCTGATGACGCCGCTGCTGGTGTTCCTGTTTAATTTTGCTCCGCAGACGGCGATCGGCACGGATTTGTTGTTCGCGGCCATTACCAAGACCGGCGGCGTACTGGTGCACCATAACAAGCACCAGTCGGTCGAGTGGAAAATCGTCGGATTGCTGGCGCTGGGCAGCCTGCCTGCCGCCTTGACGGTGATTTATCTGCTGACCTATGTGGTCGAAAAGGATAACGGCGTTACGCAGCTGATGACCACGACGCTGGGCGTGGCACTGATTTTAACGGCGATCTCGCTGATTTTCCGCAGTGTCTTTACCCGTAAAAGCCAGGAACACGAAATAGCCCTGCAGCGCAAGACCCATCATGAGCGCTTCGGCCGCTGGCAGAGTCCGTTAACGGTCCTGACCGGCCTGATCCTGGGCGCGCTGGTCACGCTGACCTCGGTCGGCGCCGGCGCCCTGGGCACGGTGACCCTGCTGTTCCTGTACCCGCGCCTGGCGACCGTGCGCATTGTCGGCACCGATCTGGCGCACGCGATTCCGCTGACGGCCGTCGCCGGGCTCGGGCATATGCATATGGGCAATGTCGATCTGGTATTGCTCGGCAGCCTGCTGGTCGGCTCCCTGCCCGGCATTTACGTCGGCAGCTATTTCAGCGCCAAGATTCCGGAAAGGGTGCTAAGGCCGGTACTGGCGAGTCTTTTGATCCTGATCGGCATGAAGTTTGTTTTGTAGTGATATAGGGCAGTTTAAGTCGCCTTTGGACGGATCAGCCGTAGGATACGCACTCCGTACGAGGCTGTAAAAGTATTCAGCCTATAGGATGCGCTTAAATAAACCACGAAGAACACAGAGAACACGAAGAATAAAACGGATAAAACTTCGTGCTCTTCGTGTCCTTCGTGGTTAAATCTTTTAAATTGAATACTTTCACAGTCTCGTGCGCACCGCGTACCATTTTCAAAATTCTTGGCGAGTCAGACTTTCAAGAAGGTACGCAGTGCGTACCCTACAATTGAATGGGGGCTTGTATTCGATCAGGGGCGACTGAAGTCGCCCCCACCCTTCAATCAATCATAAGAATAGTGCTTCTTGAGCGCTTTCCTGACTTCCCAGGTGCAGGACAGGCCGGCCGGGAAAACCACCAGATCGCCGGCGCCGAAGTGCACCGGCTCGCCGCCGTCGTCGGGCGTGATCACGCACTCGCCTTCGAGAATGTAGGCCGTCTCCTGATCATCGAAATCAAACGGGAATACCGACACTTCTTTCGACCAGGTCGGCCAGCTCGAAACACCCAGTTCTTCCAGGCGGGACGCATCGGGGTTATGTTCAATAACAACTTTACTCATGTTTTAATCCTTGGTTGCACAGCGCGTGCGCGGTTGGAAAAAGGATCAGCCAGCGTTTGGGCTTTCTGTCCGGAGGCGGCATGGTAAACGGTTTGGGCGCGGGCGGCCAGCGCTTTGTCTTGCATCGGCCGCTCGTTGTTATCGCGTGCGCTTGAGACCCACCAGCGGCGCCAGCAGCAAGGCCGTCAGAATGCCCGCCGCGACGGTGAAGCCGAAGGCATGGACGATGGCCGTGGAGCTGACCGCCAGCAGGCCGAAGGACAGTAAGGTCGTGATGGCCGACAGGGTGACGGCCAGAGCGGTGCTGGAGCGCTTATCCCCGGCCAGAAAGAAGAAGATGCCATAGTCCACGCCGATGCCCAGCACCAGCAGCAGCGCGAACAGATTGAACAGGCTGAACAGCTGGTCGAACCAGCCCAGCATGGCCAGAGAGACGGCCGTGGCCAGCACCGGCACGGCCATGATCGTCAGCGCGTTGCGCCAGCCGAACTTGCATCCCAGCCCTATCAGCACGATGCCGTAAGCGGCGACCAGCAGGATGCTGGCACTGGCCCGGTAGCGTTCGAACAGCGACGAAAGCTGGCTGGCCTGGTCCACCCAGCGCACGCCCGGCAAGCCGTCTAGCTGCGACAGGGCATCCAGATCCCTGATGCCGCTCAGCGATACCGTGCTCACGCAGCGGCCGGCATCGCAGCCCAGCCAATGCATTTTGCGCGCCTCGTCGGCGCCGTCCAGCCATTCGGCCAGGCCGATGCTGTTATTTTCGGCGATTTTAAACCGCTGCTGTTCCTCGGCAATGGCCTGCTCGTCAAATCCCAGTTCCGCCATGTAGCGTTTCAGCAGGCCGGTCTCATGGAACGCCCGCTTCAGCAGACGATAATTGGCAAACTGTATGTCCGGGGCGGGCCAGTAGCGGCTGAGCCCGTCGAACGATGCCAGCGCCCGCTGTTGTTTCAGGGCTTCGAGGCGCTGCAGCAGGGCCTGCTCGTTCCGGTGCCAGTCCTGAGGATCTGTTCCGGCCACCAGGAAAAACTGGCTGTCGGCTCTGACGGGCAGCAGTTGCCGGATTTTCTGATCGGCCGCCAGGCGTTCGGCGGAGGCCGACTGCAGCAGGCGCACGTCGTCGCGCGGCGTCAGCTGCCAGAGCCCGCCCGCGATCGCCACGATCGCAACCGGCGCGAGCCAGGCCCGGTTCCTCAGCAGCCAGGCCGGCCAGTGCTGTTGCCAGTAGCTGGTCAACCGCAGCATGGCCGGCTTGTGGGTGGGCTTGAAGCCCGTCAGCAGCAGCGGAAACAGCAGGACCACGGTGGCCCAGGCGCCGATCAGGCCGATGACCGAGAAAAACGCGATCTCGCGCAGGAGCGGAAACGGCGGCACGCCCAGACTGGCATAACTGATCAGGCTGGTCACCAGATCCAGCGTGATGCCCAGTAGGATGAACTTCAGGCCTTTCGCGGGCGTCCAGTCCGCCGAGCTGAAGCTGTTGCAGAAGTAATGCAGCGCATAGTCGATGCCGACGCCGATCAGGCTGGCGCCGAACACCAGCGTCAGGATGTGGATCTTGCCGAACACCAGGATGCTGACGACCAGCGCCGCGAACGTGCTGGCCGCTATCCCCAGACAGGACAGCAGCAGCGGCCGGACGCCGCGGAAAGTCAGCAGCAACAGCAGGATGCCGAGCGTGGAACCGATGCTGACGATGGCGATCTCGCGCTGGGCGCTATGCGAGCCCTCGGCCGTGAACAGCGGCATGCCGGTCGCGAGCAGTTCGCCGCCGGCCGCCTCGATCGGGTCTTTGGCGTCGTTCACAAGTTCCCGCAGCACCTCCAGGTTGTCCAGAGGCAGCCTGTTGTCGGCCATATCGGCGATCAGCAGCGCCCAGAAGCGCTCGCCGTCCCGCACGACCGCCACGCCCTGCTCCAGCGTGAACCGGCCCGGACTCTGGGCGTTGAAATAGCGGCTGAACAACAGCAGCGGGTCGCGTTCGAGATTCGCCGCCTCCAGCTGTCCGACCGGGCTGTAAAGGATTTCCAGATTGCGGCCGATCAATGCCTCGGGCTGATCCTGCAAAATACGGCGCGTCTGCGCATCGAGCAGCTGGTAACGGTAGGCGAACAATTGCCGGTAGCGTTCGGCAAACGCCTGCTGATCCACCTGCAGCCGGACAGCCTTGAACAGGCCGCTTCGCTCGAACCGCTCCTTAAGCAGCCCGGCGTGGACGACGGCCTGCGGCGCCGAGTCCGCGCCGGTCAGGCAGATGACCTTGCCGTTGATGAGCTCGTTGTGCCGGCGCACGGCCCGGGCGATTTCGGGCAGCTGCTCGGTGGCCGGCAACAGCGCCAGAAAGCCCGTTTCCAGCCAGTCCGCCGTCAGCGCGCGGCTGCCGGCAACGCCCAGCGCCAGCAAACCCAGCAGCCAGGCGAACGCGGCAACTCTAGGGTGATAAATGCGCAAAATCGGCTTCTTCACCCACGGCTAGCCGGTCGGGATGGCTGATGTTCTGAAAGCGCAGCGTGCTGCTGTTGCCGTTGGTTTCGAAGATTTCCAGCAGGCGCAGTTCATGGTCGCCGGATAGCTGCATGCGGCTGATGACTTTTTTCAGCATCTCGTCCCTGGGCACAAGACTGACCTGCCAGCTCGTTTTTCTGGCCGCTCCGGTAATCTCGAAGGCCGCGGCCAGTTGCGCCAGATCCGCGCCCAGCATGGCCTGGAACACCTTGCCGAACGCCGCCGGCACAGGCTGCTCGCCCTGCGCCGTCCACAGGCGCGTATCGCTGATCAGCAGCAGCGACGGCACGGGCGACAGGGTTTTCCAAGCGATGCCGCGGCTTTTGTCATAGATAAACGTGCCGTTCGAAACGAGCGGCTTGCGCAGCACTTTCAGCTGCTTGGTCTGCTCGAAAGCGCCGCGCGTGATCGCGGCCCTGGTCAGGCGGGCCTGGATCTGGTCGAGCAGTTCATCGGCCATGCCGACGCTGGCCGTTAACAGAAATAGCACTAAGGCCTTCAAATAAATCACGAAACCTCCACGCCCAGCTTCTCCAGCAGAATGCCCGGCGATTCAAGACACAACTCGTCCCTGGCCAGATCCACGGCTGCCTGGACACTGTAGCCCTTGGTCAGCCTGTCGCCGGTTTCCTTGTCGACGATCAGATAATTGATTTTCAGCCGGTTCTCCCACTCGACGATCTCCGCGTGCACGGTGACGACCTGCTCGAAAGCGGCCGGCTTGATATAACGCATGCGCAGATCGATCACCGGCCAGGAATAGCCCGAATCGCGCATCTGCCGGTAGTTGTAACCGATCTTGTCCAGCAGGGCGCAGCGCGCGACCTCGAAGTACCGGACGTAATGGCCGTGCCAGACGATTTCCATCATGTCGACGTCGTGGAAGGGGATTTTCAGGTCGATCGAGGTTTGGTGGCGGGGTGTGGTCATGCGGTATTTAAATTATTCAATGAAGACAATGCCCTGATATTTTATTAGCTTGGGTATTATGCCTTCAATCAGAGCGGAATGGAGCTTCTGATGCATATTGTTTAGCAAGGCAGGATTGCCTAATTCTATAGCTAATCGCTAGATATCACAGCAAACTGTTTTAATTATCTAATAAAATCAATATATTAGTTGATTTACTTGATAATTAAAATTTAGTCTGTTACGGTGTATCACTTTTTCTACCTGTTCTTTAGTATACAAAAATCAACAAATGCTGAAGCCATTTGGTCATTTTAAACAGCTAATATTTTATCGATCCCCTAGTATTTATACTCATAGTAATTATAATAATTTTGTTATATGATTAAATTCACTCTATTCGACTACGTTGATGAAAACGGTTGTAACGATATTAAAGGGTGGACAAATAATTTACAAAAAGTTGAACGCGCAAAACTTAATGCAAAGCTCGATATGCTAGCTCTACATGGGCCTGAATTATTTCCACATGTACTTACTGACACACCGACACCGGGTATTCAGAAACTTAGAGTAAAAGGTAAAGTTCAACTTAGGCCCATGCTATGCAAAGGACCAATTGATAATGAAAAAGAGTACACACTGTTAATTGGTGCAACAGAGCGTGACTTTAGTTTAGTGCCTGATAAAGCAGATCAGAAAGCTGACCAACGAAAACAGATTATCATTAAGAACCATAAGCGAAGGTGTTCCCATGAAAGAATTAGTTAAAACATTGGTAACTGAATTCGATGATAAAGAATATGCACATGCTTATATGGAACAATTTTCCAATATGGCTATTGCTGCACAAATAAAAGCTCTACGAGAACAACGCAATTGGACACAACAACAACTTGCTGAAGCAGCCAAAATGAAGCAAGAACGTATTTGTGCTCTTGAAGATGAAGACTACGATGCCTGGACAATTAAAACGCTACGTAAACTGGCTAGAGCTTTTGATGTAACAATAAAAGTATCTTTTGAAAAATTCAGTAGCAGCCTCTTAGACATCTCTAAAATTGATCGCGAAGCATTGCAACGAACATCTCGTAAAGAAGATTTGATAGAGTTTTCTCGTAATGGATATGGATACCAAAAGACATTATGGAGCGCACCAGTAAAAACCGCAAAGCTTCCATATGTGGTCATTTTAAACAAAACTGCTGTAAATGACATAAAGTATTGTGAATTTAGCAGACAAGTAGTATGAATCAAGAAGCTTTAAAAAAGGCTATAAATAACTTATCAATAAAAATGGTATATCTGTACTCTACAGATGCGCGTTTTTACAATAATTTTGATCCTTTAATTCCTAATCAAGAGCTTATAGGTCAGTTCAATATTGGTACTAACTCTTGTAGTATTAAAGAACTTCATGATGAGACTGGTGCAAGGCATAAATTTCTCGTCTATCAAACTGAAGCACGTATGCGCTATCTAAAAGGTCCTATTCCAAGTGAATTAGAAAAAAGCCTAGAAAATGATGAACAACTAGATAAATTAACAGTCGTTGAAATAGTTGCAACATTCATTTCTGAATACGCTATTACTTGCGATGAAGATCTGCCTCAAGATGCAATTCAAGAATTTGGAAGATTAAACGTACCCCATCAGGTATGGCCTTACTGGAGAGAATATTGTCACTCAACTTGCGCACGAATGTCTCTTCCAGTATCTATACTTCCTATGCTAGTCATAAATAAAACAACAAAAAACTCCTAATTTCATCGTTTCATCGTTCCCACGCTCCGGCGTGGGAATGCATCCTGAGACGCTCCTGCGTCAATTAAAAAAGTTCAGCAATGGGCAGAAGCCGTTACGTTATTACAGAACCCGATAAGCCGCATTTTTTAACCTGCACGGTGATGGAATGGCTGCCGGTTTTTACCCGTCCGGAAACCGTGCAAATCGTGTTCGACTGCTGGCGCTATCAACGGGAACATCAAGGCTTGCGGCTTTACGGCTATGTCGTTCTGGAAAACCATCTGCATTTTATTGCGCAGGCGAAACGGCTGGATAAGTGCGTCAGCAGCTTTAAATCCTACACGGCACGGCGGATCATCGACCATTTGCAAGCGCGCCAGGTCAAACCGTTGCTGACACGGTTGAGCTTTTCCAAACGGGCGCACAAGATTGATCGCGATTATCAGTTCTGGCAGGAAGGCGTTCATGCCGAGCTCATTTTCAGCGAGGCTATGATGAGGGAAAAGCTTGAGTATATTCATGCCAATCCTGTTAAACGCGGCTATGTGGACTTGCCGGAACACTGGCGCTATTCCAGCGCCAGAAACACTATGGGACTAACTGGCTTGATCGACATTGATCCGTGGTGAAAGGCGACGCAGGAGCGTCTCAAGATGCATTCCCACGCCGGAGCGTGGGAACGATATGTCTCAGGAATTGGCCTACTTGAAATGCATGTGCTTGACCCAGGCGGCGCTGGCGGCACCCACTACGATATAGGCGTAATTGACGAACAGGCCGGACAGCGTGCCGGGGTTGTGTTCGAGCGCATCGCGCAGGCCCGGCGTTACGGCGACAGTCCAGACAACGCAGGGAATCAGGAAAGACAGGAAACCCAATACGGCCGAGGACAAGGGATTTTTGCCGGTCGCTTCGGCGCTTTTGTAAAACCAGTAGGTGATGAGTAAAGCGGTAACGGTGCCTGCCATAATGAAATTCCGTAAGTTGACGTTGCTAATAGCGCCACAGTATCAAATTGCCCTCCTCCGCTCAAGCGCGATGCCTTCATCCGGCCTTACCGTTGCAATCGTTCCGCCACTATATCGCCGAGGTACAGAAAGCCGTTGACGCTCAAATGCGTGTCGTTAGGCTTGTAGAAATCCTTGATCAGTTTGCTTTGCCGTATGAATAACTCGCTTAAATTCGGGGCTGATAATTCCGGATACTGGGCCAAGGTATTCCAGATGGTTATCGATGGATTTTCATTTAAATAAACCGTGGATTTATCCGGCACGATAAGCCAGAGAGGCTGAATGCCCACTTTAAGCAGGCTGCTGTTGATAGTCAGGACATTGTTTATTGAATCGAACAGTGGTTTCTTGAAATCATCATTGAAGAACAATCCATAATTGCATAGCTTATTGGTAAATAAGCGGCAACCGTCCATGGCAACGACCCGCGCATCATCGAAGATGAAAAAATCGTCAGACTGGCGTAAATAGGCGAGTTTGATTTTGTTGATCAGCGCCTTGAGCATCCACTCGCCGCCGATGGGATTTTTAATCGATGACATCAGCGAATGCGTACGAGTAACTGGCGGAGAAGGTAGGGTATATATTTTTACCTCGATATCGTCATGCTTTTTGCAAAGGGAACGCATACGCTCCTGGAAAACACGCTCGATGCTTTCAATTACCACATAGCGGCCTTTGAATCCGGCATGGCGCAAGGCATCGCCAATGTTCTCGCAGGGTTTAAGCTGATCCCAATGGATGTCGCTATGTTTTAAATTCATTGAGCGTAACCGGCTTTGCCAAAGCATATTTCCAGAAAACGAATCGCCGATCACGAACACGTCCGCATCAGTCAAGGCATCGCTTTTTAGCCGGGCTTCGGGGACAAGCGGTTGAGGCTGATTCCAGCCAAAATCCTTTTCCGGCAAATGCCCTATTCTGGTCAGATCGCCCTCCAGCGGTTCGAAATACCATTCCGCAATCCATAACGTCAATATGATGAGGCTGAGAGGTATGATCAGGATCAGGCTGTATTTCCTAAAGTTAAACGTCTGCGCGAGAGGATTCATTGCTTAAAACTGGAAGTATAAAAAAGGCGACTGTTTCGATAAGTTAATCAGCGTAAAAAAGCCCAGAATCAAAATCGATAAGGCGTGTAATAACGACGGCTGCCAATGGATGGAATCCGGTTTTCTGATTGCCACATTGGGCGCGGTTAAAACCACCTGATGACTAGCCATGATTTGCGCTATATTGGGCAGCTTGAAGACAATGAACATGGTGAAAATCAATGTCTCAATGGCTTTTTCCGTTTTAAGGCCGGTCAATGTCATAACGCCATCAAAATGGAAGCCGAAATTTTCCAGCTCATGGCTGAATTCAAATCGGCCCAATTTATTGGACAAGGAACAGCCGTTTAACCCCATCATGCCATTGAGCATCTGCATGGCCGTTTCAACGCTGTCGGCACGAAAGAATACCCAACCGACAACGACGGCCAGAAAAGTGCCTATTCCGGATGCAAGACGGGCTTTTTTGCCGCCGCCATGCCAGCCGTTATAGGCCTTCAGCTCACGCCAGGCATGATTGATCAGCAGGTACAAACCGTGCAACCCGCCCCAGATAACAAACGTCCAGCCCGCTCCATGCCACAGCCCGCCGAGCAGCATGGTAATCATCAAATTCAGATAACGCTGGGCATGGCCATGGCGATTGCCGCCCAATGGAATATAGAGGTAATCGCGTAAAAAGCGCGACAGCGTGATATGCCAGCAGCGCCAGAATTCAATAATGCTGGTGGCCTTGTAGGGGGAATTGAAATTGATCGGCAGACGCACGTTGAACAGCAGCGACAAGCCGATCGCCATGTCCGAATACGCCGAGAAATCAAAATACAATTGCAGCGAATAAGATAACGCGCCTATCCACGCTTCAAAGAACAACGGCTGACCGCCTTCCTGGACAGCTGCAAAAACAGGTGTGGCAAAATCGGCCAGCGAGTCGGCCATGAATATTTTCTTTGCGAGCCCCAGCAGAAAAACAGTGAGGCCCGTTGCGATATTTTCCCAGTTGATCCGGCAGATATCGGGCCTGGCAAATTGCGGCATCATTTCCTTATGATGCAATACGGGGCCGGCGATTAAATGCGGGAAATAAGTCACGAACAGTATATAGCGAATGAAATTATATTCTTTCGCCTTGCCCTGATAAGCATCCACCAGGAAAGCAATTTGCGTGAAGGTAAAAAATGAAATACCCAGCGGTAATAAAATATCATCGATTAATAGCGGGGTATTGATCAGGCTATTTATATTTTCAATAAAGAAGTTGGCATACTTGAAATAGCCCAACAATATTAAATTGCTAATAATGCCGCCGGTTAATATCAATTTTGATTGGCCGGGTGCTAGGAAATACTTATCTCTAATTAAATAACCGGCACTGTAATTAAAGGCGATGGAGCACAGCAGCAGCCCAACAAAACGCACATCCCACCAACCGTAAAAAAACAGTGAGGCCACAGCAAGCCATGACAGGGCTAAATTGTGGCTGTGTTTGCCGATGTAATAAAAACCGCAAACGGCAATGGGAAGGAATATGAAAATAAAAAAGTATGAGTTAAATAACATGAATAAAGCTGCAATCTATATTGGTGAGAATGCAGCCCGCCTGCATGACCCACTGCCAGTATTTAAGCAGTATATTCTAACTCATACTGGGCCGCAGGGTGACTTGAAGGCATAAACCGCCACGCCTCCAACCTTCATCCGGCTATTTTGCGCGCATCGTGACTCTGGAGCGTGGGAATGCTAATCTCAGGCGGTAAAGCCCGGACTTAATTTTTCAGCCATAAAAGTTTTCCGGGAACTCGGATCGCCAGCCAACGGACAGAAGTAGTGTTTCTCTTTACCAAACCTAATTGATGAAAAAGGGTGCCACCGTGCACGATACTAATCCCCAAGACCTGCCGGACTGGATCATGAAAGCGCTGGATTCCGCCAGCTGCGGCATCACCGTGGCCGACGCAAGACAGGCCGATACGCCCTTGATCTACGTGAACCGGGCGTTTGAAGTCATGACCGGCTACTCAAGGGACGAGATTCTGGAGCGGAACTGCCGGTTCCTTCGGGGCGAGGACCATGACCAGTCCGATCTGGACATCCTGCGCCAAGCGATGGACGAGGGCCGGGAAACGACGGTCGTGCTCAGGAATTACCGCAAGGACGGCACGTTCTTCTGGAACGAACTGCGCCTGGCCCCGGTTTTCGACGATCAGGGCCGGCTCACCCATTACATAGGCATCCAGACCGATGTGACGGCGCAAAAGGAAGCCCAGGCCGAAGTGCAAAGGCAAGCCCGGCAGTTCCACAAATTCCTCGAAGCCATCCCTTCCGGTATCGTGGTTCTGGATGCGCAGAGCCGGATCTTCTTTGCCAACCGGGCGGCCAGCGCCATTACCGGAAAAACACTCGAGCTGGGCAGCGTAATTGAAAATCTGGTGGATTATTTCCAGGTGACCCTGGCCGGCACCGACAGGCCTTATCCGCTTGAAGCCTTGCCGACCACGCGGGCGCTGGCGGGGGAAACGGTGGCCGTGAGCGACATAGAGATCCGGCGCGACGGCCGCCACATCCCCCTCCATGTCAGCGCCTCTCCGATACATAACCAGCAAGGCGACATCAGCCACGCGGTTGCGGTTTTCGCCGATATTTCCGAGATCCGGGAAAAGGAAAACCGGCTGAAAGATGAAGAAGCCCGCCATCGCGCCCTTCTGGATAGCTCGCTCGACGCCATCATCACCATTAATGCCTCCGGCATCATTCAATCCATCAACCCCGCGACGGAGCATATCTTCGGCTACCGCCCGGAAGAACTGCTGGGCCATAACGTCAGATTGCTGATGCCGGAGCCGCATCGCAGCCTGCATGACCGCTACCTTGAAAACTACCTGAAAACCGGCCGGGCCAAAATGATCGGGGAGGCGCGGGAAATCTCGGCGCTAAGGAAAGACGGCACCGTATTCCCTATCGATCTCACCGTCACCGAGGTGAAACTCCCCCAGGGCAGCCTGTTCAAGGGCATCGTGCGCGACATCTCCAAGCGCAAGGAAGCCGAGGCGCTGGCTGCGCGTACGCTGGCCAAACTCAAGAAAAGCCAGGAAAACCTGCTGACTCTGCTCAACCAGTTCCGGGTCGGCACCGTGATGCTGGACGCCGATCATCGCGTGGAGTTTGTCAGCGAATCCTGCGGGCAATTCGCCGGCATCGACCGCGGCACGGCCGTCGGCCGCCCCTGGGATCAGGTGCTGCCTTTCGGGATGCCGTCGAAAATACAACTGCAGCGGCTGCTGGACCTCCCGCCCGCCGAGCGCTACCGCATCACCCTGCACTGGCAGTGCGCGGACCGGAAAGCCTGCTGGGTGGAATGCGACGTGCGCGACGACCCGCAGGCGCCCGACCGCCACATTCTGCTGCTCTACGACGTTACCGAAATCCATCAGCTGCGGCAGACCATCGACGAGAGCCGCTACGGCCGGATGCTCGGCAACAGCGACTCCATGCGGGAGCTGTACCAGCTCATCGAGGATGTGGCGCGCGGCGACTGGACGGTATTGATCGAGGGCGAAACCGGGGTCGGCAAGGAACTGGTCGCCCACAGCATCCATGCCGCCAGCCCGCGCAAGGACGGGCCGTTCATCGCCGTCAACTCGGCAGGGCTGAGCGAATCGCTGCTGGCCAGCCAGCTTTTCGGCCACCGCAAGGGCGCGTTTACGGGCGCGGTCGCGGACCAGGAGGGTTTTTTCGAGGCCGCGCACGGCGGCACCCTGTTTCTGGACGAGATCGGCGATCTGCCCCTGAGCATGCAGGCCAGCCTGTTGCGCGTGCTGCAGGAAAAGGAAATCACCCGTCTCGGTGAAACCCGGATACGCAAGGTCGATGTGCGGATACTGGCGGCGACGCACAAGAATCTGGCCGAAGAGGCCCGCGCAGGCCGCTTCCGCGAGGACCTGCTCTATCGCCTGCGCGTGGCGCGGCTTTATGTGCCGGCCCTGCGCGAGCGCAAGGCCGACATCCCGCTGCTGGTCGAGTCCTTCCTCTGCCAGAGCTATCACTTTTCCAGCCGGGCCCAGCCCCGGTTCGGCGCCGAAGCTTTGCAATGCCTGATGAATTACGACTGGCCGGGCAATGTGCGCGAGCTGAAAGCCTGCGTGGATTATGCGGTCATCCACAGCAAAGGCGAATGCATCAACCCTCAGGATCTGCCGCCCGAATTCAGCCGGACCACCGCGTCCGCCGTTGCAGAACCCGAGCCGATGATCGTCGGGGAAGACGAGCGGGGGCGCATCCTGGCCGCTTTGGAAAAAACTCGCGGCAACCGTATGCAAGCCGCAAAAATGCTCGGCATCAGTCGGGCCACGTTCTACCGGCGTCTGACAGAACTGGACATTTCTCCGGATCGATAAGCCAGCCCCGGCCATGCCGGGTGATTTCCAGCCATTATCCGGCACGGTCCGGCGCGCAGATTCGGTCATCTTCCGCTATTGTCTCAATACTGTCTCACAGGCAGCTCATGAAACATCGGAGAGACAGTCGACCTGTATCACCCGTTTGACAAAGCTGTCCCCAAATCTTTTCTCATGCACACCCATCCCATTGTTATTTATATTGTTTTGATAATTTTTCCTCAATTGGCCCGGCAGTTGCTCTATAGCTCCTGGAGACCTGGAGAATCATCGGCCTATAACCGGCCTCATCGACCGGCAATCAAATCAATCAGATAAATTTTTAGCTTTTGAGGCAACGAGAATGAAAAAACAACTTGCAATCGTATCGATAGCATCAGCTCTGGCTATGGGCACCAGTGGTCTTGCGATGGCTACGGGCCCTGATTACTATACAAACACTCAGATCCCTACCGGCAATGCCGCTTCCGAGTGCTCCGCGCTCGGCTCGTTGATCGGCAAAGAATTCACGTATTCGTTGAAATGGAATGAGGGAGCGGGCGAAGGCGCACCGAGTCAGACTGAAACCGCCAATTTCCCGGAGCACAGCAATACTATCACCGTCTCAAACTCCATCCTGGAAGAGGACGAATACAAAGCGTTCGACTGGAGTTCCGATCCGAACGGTATCGGCGCCGTGCTGGTCAAGGCCAGCCAGGGTTACAACGTCTATACCTATGACCCGCAGGCCAGGGGCGACAGCGGTCTTTATGCGCCCGATAACAAGGGCATCAGCCATGTAACCTTCTGCTGGAACAAGGAAGAGACCGGGTTCAGCGAGTGGTGCTCGCCCGGCTACTGGCGGCAAGAACAGCATCTGGATGCCTGGGAAGCGACCGGCATCACGCCTGAAGACAATTTCTTCAGCAAACTGGGCTACTACCCCAAACTGAGCAACCAGGGCGTGAAAGCCGGCGCCACTTCGGACCCGACGCTGTGGCAGGTGTTGCAGTCTCCGCAATACTATGGCGGCGACGCTTTCAATGCCGTGGGCGACTTGCTGAGCAAAGCGCATCCGGACGTGAGCTTCACCGGCGAGCGCGTCGAGGACAGCTGCCCGCTTTAATCCATCATCGGTCGGCAAACGGGTCGGACAATCCGATCCGGTTGAATTGAAGCCCGCCCGGCGTCAACGTCGGGCGGGCTTTTTTTTCAACTGTTGGGCATGGCATCAATCAGGCGAGGATTAGGAATGGGCATAAAATAACTTCCTCAAGTAGTCGAAGGATTTTCCGGTGTAAGCGCTGAATTATTTATGCCCTATGGGGTATTGTGCCCTTCAGGGTATCCGCGCAGTGCGAATACCCTGAAGGGCACAAGTGAATTCGCACCTACAATTTTCTGATTTATTCCATGCTCATTACTTAGGATTTGGCCGTAAATAATGTCCCTGTTTAAACATAGGATGCGCCGACGACAGGAGGCGCATCGTTCGCGAGCGATGCGCTTCACTGCGCCGCCTGGAGCGCCTACTTTTGGTCAGCACATCCTATGCAAGATTCCAGTTTCAGGAAGTCATCTTTAGCCAAATCCTTAGTCTTTGGCTTTCATCCGGCTTTTGCACCGTTCATAACCCGCCTGCCGCAACATGCCGATCTCCAGGCCCCATTGCTGAAAATCCGCGATTCGAATGCTTGGCATTAAAAATACCCGAACTGTCTCGCGACTGTCTCATGAGACAGTCGCGAGACAGTCATTTTGTCTTATTTGCCCGTTAAAATTCTGCCCTATCTTTGTCCGGAAAAACGTATCTTTTTGTTATTACAGCTATTTTTTATTTTTGTTAAATTGGCACGGGAGTTGCTTTATTTAGTCAGGCAAAAAAAGATCCTGAGAGGCCTCGACCAGAAACAGCCTTAACGGATCATTATTCATCAACGGGAAAGATAGAGAAAACCAAAATGAATACAAAGCAATTTGCAATCATAGCATCGACAATGTCGAGCCTGGTGCTGGGCATCACCGCGCTTGCAATGGCTGCGGACCCGGCCTACCCCTACGGCAACGGGCAAATCAATACCGGCAATGCCGCTTACGAATGCCCTCGGACCGCCGGATTGATCGAACAACCAACCCAGCCGACCGTTATAGCCGCCGGTCGGCCTGCCGAAGACAGCTGCCCACTGAGTTAGGCGCGGCAAGCCAGGCTGTATCAGGCTCATGGGAGCGCAAAAGCCCTACCTTGGTGCGCGTCTTTGCCATAGTTTGCATGTTAGGCGCGCAACCTTATTATCTACCTCATCTTTATCCAATTTTTTTTGTACGTTGTAACTCGCCTGCAATATCTCACGTTTATTGTTTAACTTTCGTACACTTTAAATAGTTAATTTTCTGAGCCAAGCATCAGAGAGGAGCTTTTTATGTGCAAGACTTTTAACGCCATTGCCCTGACAAATTCCCATCCCGCCCAAGATCGTCCATCCGCCGGCGCGGAAGATATGTCCCCCAGAAGCCATACGGAGCGCGGCGGAGAAAAGACTGAGTTTGCCTTCAGCGAGCACTGGCTGATCCGCTATTATCAGCAAACGCTTTGGCAACAGCACCCGCTGCTGCTACTGTTGCTGATGCATTATGCCCGGCAACAGCGCTGGTCGGAGCAACAGTGGCTACAGTGTCGCCGGCAATCGCTGCAGGATCTGCTGTCCGCGATCGAACTGCCGGCCACCGAGGCCAATTGCCGCGCGTTAATGCACTCAAGCGAAGAGGATGAGGTTGATGAACTGTTAGATCATGACCTGTCAGCGCTCGCGGCGCTGTACCAATTCTTTAAAAGCGGCAGTGCAAGCTTGTTGTCGGCGGCCGCGCTCCCTCAGGCAATCATGCGCTTGCTTCAGCGCGCTTTCATGACCGAAGCGTCTGGCGCCTATCCGCGGCTGGCGGCGGCGAGCTGATAGACTCGTGTCCACGCTCCGGCTATAGGCAACGCGGGAACGTGGACACGATCAGCCGCTAACCAATAAGCCTTCCCAGGGTCGCCAGTGCCCGTTCGACCCGTTCATCCCATTCGCAGGCGCAGTTCAGGCGAATGAAATTCCGGTACTTCTGCGTCGCTGAAAAAATCGGCCCGGGCGCGATGCTGATGCCTGCCGCCAGCGCCTGCCCAGCCAGTTCGACGGCATTGATCTCATCGGGCAGTTCCACCCACAGCACGAAGCCGCCCGCCGGCTGGGTCACACGGGTCTGTCTGGGAAAATGCCGGCCGATGGCTTCGGTCATGCGCCCGATGGCGCGGGCATACCGGCTTCTGACCTGGCGCAGATAGCGGTCGTGTCCGCCGCCTTCCAGCATTTGCGCCGCGGTCAGTTGGGCCAGGGTCGGAGCGGCCAGGTTGGTCACGTATTTCAGGTATTCCACTTTGTCGAAATACTGTCCCGGCACGATCCAGCCGATGCGCAAGCCGGGTGACAGCGATTTGGAAAATGACGAGCAATGCAGGACCCGGCCCTCGGTGTCCCAGGCTTTCGCGACCGAAGGCCGCTGCAAACCAAAGCCGAGATCGCCGTAGACGTCGTCCTCGATCAGCGCGATGCGGTAGCGGTTCATGAGAGCGACCAGATCGCGCTTGCGCCCGTCGCTCATGCAATAGCCCAGCGGGTTGCTGTAGTTGGGCACGACGATGCAGGCCTTGATCGGCCATTGTTCGCAGGCCAGTTGCAGGGCATCCAGCGCCACGCCGTCGCGCGGGTGCGTCGGAATCTCGATGGCCTTCAGGGCCAGCGATTCAATAACCTGCAGCAGGCCGTAAAAGGTCGGCGATTCTATCGCAACGATATCGCCAGGCCGGGTGACGGCGCGCAAGGCCAGCGTGATCGCTTCCTGGCAGCCGTTGGTGATGATGATGTCGTCGGGGCGGACCTGACAGCCGGCCTCGGACATGCGCCGGGCGATCTGCCGCCTCAGCTCCGGACTGCCGGGCGGGAATTCATAGCCGGCGACGCGGTTGCGATAGCGGCCTGAGCAACGGGCCAGGGTCCGCTCCACACGCTGCGTAGGCAGAAACGACGGCGCCGGCACCGCCGCGCCCAGCTGCACCATGGACGGATCGTTGGCCGCCTGGGCCAGGCGCAAGACCATGTCCTGGCCGGTCACGGGCGTCGGCCTGCTTGACGGTCTGGACACGGCCGGCTCCTGAAGCCTGGCGCCGGGCCGGGCGCGTACGTAATAGCCGGAACGCTCCCGGGCCTCAATGCAGCCCTGGTCCTCCAGCTGACGCAGCGCCGCGACAGCCGTGGCCGCGCTGATGTTATGCTGCTCGCGCAACTTGCGGACGCTGGGCAGGCGCTCGCCCTGGCGGTAAACGCCCTGGTCGATGGCTGTCAGTAAATGATCCGCGATGATTTCATAGAGTAGCGCCATGATTGTACCGTTACAGATAAGGCGTTCGGAAAGCGGTACAGTGGCCGACTGGCGTTATCTGTACCGGTTTAATTAACTGTTTTTGCGTCTGTATCGGCCCAAGCATAGTGAGCTACGATAACGGCGTCAACAACAAGGAGTTCATTATGTCCAAGTCTCTCTATATCGTCGATGCCTTCACCGAACACTCGTTCAGCGGCAATCCCGCCGCCGTTTGCCTGGTCGGGCCGGAGGCCGATCCAGTCTGGATGCAGCAGGTCGCCGCCGAAATGAATCTTTCCGAAACCGCGTTTTTAAGCCCTGTCGCGCCCGATATTTGGTCACTGCGCTGGTTCACGCCGACCGTCGAAGTCAATCTCTGCGGCCATGCCACGCTGGCTTCTGCCCATGTGCTCTGGCGTGAATGCTCGGAAGTCGCTCCGCTGCTGACTTTCCGTACCCGCAGCGGCGACTTGACGGCCGTTAAGGAAGGCGATGCCATCCGTCTGAACTTTCCCGGCATTCCGGCTGACGAAACAGACCTGCTGCCGGCATTCGGGCAGGCCATCGGCGTACAACCCCGCTCCGCGTTACGCAACGCAGAGGATTTGCTGTTGGTGCTTGACGATGCCGAAGCCGTCTTTCGAGTAAAGCCCGATCTTGAAAAAATCGCTGCACTGGCGCCGCGCGGCGTTATCGTGACGGCATCCGGCGAAGGCACGGAATGGGATTTCGTCTCGCGGTTTTTCGGACCCGCAGCCGGCATTCCGGAAGATCCGGTGACCGGGGCCGCGCACTGCTGTCTGGGCCCCTACTGGGCGAAGATTCTCGGCAAGACTGAATTGACAGGCTTTCAGGCATCGCCGCGCGGCGGCAAAGTCGGCGTCAGACTGGCCGGCGATTGCGTGCATTTGCTCGGCCGGGCCAGGACTTTCGCAAGAGGGGAGATGAACGCCTAAAACTTCTGAAGATCTGAACCACCATATTATATTAACCAATGGGGATTGATATGTCTGAACAGGCTCTGTGCTGGCTGAACGGCCAGTTGTTACCGCTGGGGGAGGCGTCCATTCCCGTCAACGATCACGGCTTGCTATACGGCGACGGCGTTTTTGAAGGGATTCGCATCTACCATAAGCGCGCGTTCCGCCTGCAGCGGCATCTTGATCGCCTGGCGTTGTCGGCCCGGGCGATTGCGCTCGACATCCCTTACAGCCTTGCCGAGCTGACGGCAGCCGTCGAGGAAATCGTGGCGGTTTTCGGCTGCGAGTCGGGCTATATCCGGCTGATGGTGACGCGCGGGCCGGGTCCGCTGGGTCTGAATCCTGCCGGCTGCCACCGGCCCAACGTGATCATCATTGCCGACCAAATAATGCTTGTGGATAGCCAGAGCCGCGAGCAGGGCGCCCGCCTGATCATCGCGGCCACGCGGCGGCTGCCGTTTGACGGCCTGGACCCGAGGATCAAAAGCCTCAACTATCTGAACCATATACTGGCCAAAATCGAAGCCAATCACGCCGGCGTCGATGAAGCCGTTTTATTGAACAGCCAGGGGCGGGTTACCGAGGGCACGGCCGACAACCTTTTTATCGTGCGGGATGGAACGCTGGCCACGCCGCCGTGCACGGAAGGCGCGCTGGAAGGCATTACCCGCGAGCTGATCCTGGAACTGGCCACCGAGGCCGGCATCCCTGTGCAGATTGCGCCGCTGGCGCCTTATGATCTTTATACGGCGGATGAATGCTTTCTGACCGGCACCGGCGCGGAGATGATTCCGGTCAGGGACATCGACGGGCGCCGGTTGACGGCATGCCTAGGGCCGGTTTTCAAACAGCTGAACCGGCTGTTTTTCGAGTGCATCGAATCGGAATCCGCGGAGGCACGCTCATGACCATGGTCGATTATTTCCAGTTGCAGAACCTCGCAAGCCTCATCCGGTATCGCAGCGTGTTAGGGGATCAGGACAAAATCCTGCCCGTGCAACATATGCTGACCACGCTGTTTCTGCATAAAACTCATCACCGGGGGCAAGTCACCGCCTTGATCTGCCAGTGCGGCCACAATTACGGTACGACAGATTTTATTGCGCTGCCGGAACCGGCGGATTTGTAAGAACGCAGGGCGAGTTTGACGCGCAAAACGCTGCGTCTTGCCATTTATCCGTTCCACATTGCGTGACGCTGCAGCGCCCAAGGCCGCAAACTATTTCAAAATTAAAAAAACGCCTTCAATACCAGCGATAACACGCCGGCGAGCAATACCCCCATCATCCATTTGATGACGGCCAGATCGGTTTTGACAGGCAATAGGGTTATTTCAAGGTCGTCTTTGGTGACAAGGCGGGCCTGCGCTTCAGCAATCACGCGCACTACGGCTTCTGCCTGCTCTTGCGGGATGCCTGCCGATTTGAGCTTATCTACCAGCTCCAGGGTATCAAAGGTAATAGTTGTCATTGCTGCTGTGTCCTGTCATTGTTAGAGGCAACTGTCATTACTTGCCTTGCGCTTTTCCCAGGCGCAAGTCGGTGTTTCAATTCTAACGCATCCCTGCATTAAACAGGCTCATAATTACTCCGGGTTATTGTGACAGAAACAGATAGCGTCACTGCCATTAGACATTAAGTTGAGTGCCCGTTCGATGTAGTTCAGTTATAAAGCGCCCAGTGCCGGTTTCGGATCAGCTCGATGCACAGCCGCAGTTCCGGTTCCAGGGCCCGGTCCGTGCTTAGAAACGCCACCCGCTCGCGCACCTGCGCGCAGGTGTCTTGCAGCGCAGGACTTAGCGCCTCGCTGCCGCCGCGCAGTTCCACGCCCTGAACGGTGGCCAGCAGCAGGGCCGCGGCAACCTGTTCGGTGAGTTCCAGCACCCGCAGGCAGTCGCGCGCCGCGATCGTACCCATGCTGACCTTGTCCTGGTTGTGGCATTCGGTCGAGCGCGAGAACACGCTGGCCGGCATGGTCAGCTTCAAGGCTTCGGCGGTCCAGGCCGAGACGCCTATCTGCACGGCCTTGAAGCCGTGGTTGATCATGGCCTGGCTGGCTTCGGCGCCGGACAGGTTGGCGGGCAGGCCCTGATTGAATTTGGGGTCCATCAGCTGCGCCATCTGCCGGTCCATCAGGTCGGCCAGGTTGGCGACGGCCGTCTTCAGCGCGTCCATGGCGAAGGCGATATGGCCGCCGTAAAAGTGGCCGCCGTGCAGCACGCGCTCGCCTTCGGCGTCGATGATCGGGTTGTCGTTGGCGCTGTTCAATTCGTTTTCGATGAACTGGCGCAGCCAGGGCAGCGAGTCTTCCAGCACGCCGATCACATGCGGTGCGCAGCGCAGCGAGTAGCGGTCTTGCAGGCGCGTGTCGTGCCGGGGTGCAGCTACCGACAATTGCAGGTCCGCGCGCAGGCGCCCGGCCACGCGGTTCTGCCCCGGATGCGGCTTGACCGAGAACAGTTGTTCATCGAAGTGGTAGGCGTTGCCTTTCAGGGCGACTGAAGCCAGGGCAGTGATGCGCGTCGCCAGTTGCGACAGGTATTCAGCGCGCCGGTAAGCCAGACAGGCGAGCCCGGTCATGGCGGCCGTGCCGTTCATGATGGCGAGGCCTTCCTTCGGCTTCAGGGTCAGAGGCTCGATATCGAGCCGGGCCAGAACGGCCTGCGCGGGCTGATGCTGGCCTTGATACATGACTTCCCGCTCGCCGGCCAGCACGGCCGCGACATAGGACAGCGGCGTCAGGTCGCCGCTGGCGCCGACCGAGCCTTCCTGAGGGATCAACGGCAGGATGTCGTGTTGCAGCAGCGCGGCCAACTGCTGCAGCAACCGGTAGCGCACGCCCGAAAAGCCCTGCGCGAGGCTGTTCAGGCGCGCGGCCAGGATGGCGCGCGTCTGTTCGGCGTCGAAATGGCTGCCCAGGCCGCAGCCGTGGAAGGTGTAAAGATGCCGGGGCAGCGCCTCGACCAGATGCAGCGGTACGGACACGGTGCAGGAATCGCCGTAGCCGGTCGTGACGCCGTAGACGAAGCCCTCTTCCTTCAGCAGGGTATCGACAAATTGCGCGCCTTTGTCGATGCGCCGCATGAAACCGGCATCCCGGCTTAATTCGCAGGCTGCCTGTTGGCGAGCCAACAGACACACGTCCTCGATAGTCAACGGCTGGCCGTCGAAAATGACTTTATCTTTTAGAAAGTGCTTATTTTTCATGCGATCTTTGAGTGATTTGCGCTGTAGGGTCGAATTCACTTGTGCCCTTTAGGGTATTCGACCCGAACCATTATTGTGCGAATGAATTCGCACCTACTTTTTTTATTCATATCAACCATTCACGCAATCAGCCGTGCCAGAAATCGAAGAAATTGAACCATTGCAGAGGCTCTTTCAGGCAATAATCCTGCAGGCGCCCGGCGTAGCGCTGGATCTCTTTCCGCATGGCCTGCTCGCGCGTGTTGCGCGGAAATTTAAGCCCGTCGCTGAAATGGTCGAAATAAATCACGTGCCTGCCCCGCTGCTTCAGGCAGAACAGCGTATAGACCGGGCACTTGAGCAGCGCCGCCAGGATGAACGGGCCCTGCGGGAACGGCGCCTCTTCGCCCAGAAACCGGGCCTTGAGGACGCGCGGCAGCTCGCTGACCGGCGTTCGGTCGGCGGTGATGATGACCAGTTCGCCGTTGTCGATCTTGTCGTTCAGCAGCATCGACGTGGCCGCCGTGATTTCGGTGACCTGTATCAGGTTCATGCGGCTGGCTTCGTTGTACTGGCTGAGCAGCTGGTTGAATTTCTCGGCGTGCTTGGTGTGCACGAGCACATTGATGCGGATATCTTTATCCAGATAGGCGAGCACGCGGCAGACGTCCAGGTTGCCCAGGTGCGATCCCAGCAGCACCGCGCCGCGCCCGCCGGCGGTCCGGGCCATCAGGGCATCGCGGCCGCGGTACTCGACATCGGCGCGCGACAGGGCGCCGGACCAGGCCGCCAGTTTGTCGATCAAGGCATTGGCGAAACTAATGAAATGCCGGTAACTGCCGCCCGGCTTCACGGACGGCGAAAAGCCGGTCACGCGGTCCAGATAGGCCCGACTGGCCTGCCGGCCCGGCTTGTTGACCAGCCAGTAATAACTGACCACCGGATACAGGAATACCTGCAGGATACGGCGGCCACACAGCAGGTAGATTCTCAACAGCAGGCGCATGCCCCAGACGATGCCGCTTTCCTGCATCTCGGCCCAATGCCGGGTCTGCTTCATCGCCAACGCCTGATCAGCAAGTGCGGGAAACGCATCAGCATGCCTAAAAAAAGCCGGGCATGGATCATCGAGATCATGGCATTGTCGCGCCACAGCTTGAAGTGCGAGACGCCATCGTAGGGATAACGCACGCGCGTGGACACATTGACCGCATCCGTGCCCTGCCAGTATAGGCGCACGGCGATGTCGATGTCGAAATCCATGCGCCGGCCGATGCGCGCGGTTTCAAGCAAGCGCTGCACGGCTGCCAGAGGGTACAGGCGGAAACCGCACATGCCGTCGGCGATCGCCAGCGACAGCGTGTTGATCGCTATCCACAGATTCGTGAATTGCCTTCCGTAAAGCCGCGATTTAGGCGCGGAATCGTCGAACACAGGCCGGCCCAGGATCATGGCGTCCGGCTGCCGCCGGCCCGCCGCCAGGAATTCGGGAATAGCGTCGATGTCGTGCTGGCCGTCGGCGTCGATCTGCAGGGCATGGGTAAAGCCCCGCCTGATGGCCTCGTTAAATCCGTCGACCATGGCCGCGCCCTTGCCGCCGTTTTCCGGCCGGTTGATCAGGGCCAGCCAGCCGGCTTCCCGTTCGGCGATCGCGCCCAGCGCTTTCGAACAGGCTTCCGAGCTGCCGTCGTTGACCAGCAGGCAGAACAGGCCCTGCTCCTTCAGGCGCGCCACGACTTCGGGGATGGCCTGCTCATGGTTGTAAACGGGTACGATGACGCAGGCTTTCATGGCGTGAATCGGGCTGTGCCGGCATGATGCCGGATTGTCTGATGTGTGGAATAATGCACGTGAATTTTTTTCAGGGGCTAAACGGAGAAGAAAGGGTTGATCACGACCAGCTGCCCATGCTGCATATCCTCGGAATAAAGCGTGTCGCAGCCGGCCAGCAACGCGGATGCAACAATCAAAGCATCCCAATGGGAGAGCGAATAGTGCGTGGCAAGATGCATGGCTGCGCGTATGGTTTCTGTATCGACGGGCAGGACCTCGCAGAGATCCAACAGACTTTGCGCAACTTCATATGCGTCCTCCCTGGAAAATTTCTGTTTGCCCAGGAGTACGCTCACTGTTTCATTGATAACCTGGGCGCTGACCAGAACGCCCTCTGCAAGCAACTTTATTGCGGTCTCGCGGCGATCGGTATCCACGCCCAGCGCATAGACGACTACATTGGTATCAACGAAGGCCGGCGCGGTCATGAAGCTCTTCGCGGTTGAATTTGGTACCGTCGTAACGGCCTTTGAATTTTTCCAGAACGGCCAGCGCATGGACTCGCCGTTCTTCATGATCCCGCTTCCTTTTCGCTTTCAGAAACTCGACAAAATCCAGAATTTCACGCGCATCGGTCTCGGGCAAAGTTCTAACTTGCTCAAAAATCTTCTCTGCTATAGTCATGATATTTCCTCCGCAATGTAATCAACGCACCGGGATCCTATAATGCAGGTTTTCATGGCGTTTTTCCATAGACCAGACGGCCGGAACTGTGCGGCCCCTGCTCCGAGCTCATCGTGAAATACAGTCTGCCGGCCCGGGCGTTCCATTCCAGCGACAAGCTCAGCGCACTGCCGGGTTCGATGAGCCTGACGAATTTGATGGCCTCCAACTGCGAGAACGGCTGATCGATATCAAAGAACAGCTTGCCGTAGTGTTCGGCCCAGGCGATCTGCACGACGCCCGGCAGGATCGGGAAATTCCGGAAGTGATCCTTAAAATAAATCAGCTCGTGCGGGATCTGCAGTTGCAGTTCGACGCGATCAGGGGCCCAATCCAGTCCCAGCACCTGAGGCAGTTTGTGGCCGCTTGGCGCCAGCAATTCATTCAGCAGGCGCGTGTCGGTTTTGCCCTGGGCGGTCAGGGGAATGCTGTCCAGAGTCAGCCATTTCCTCGGCAGGACGACGGCCTCGAACCAGTGATGGAGCGCCTCGCGCAGCTGCCTGATCAGGCCCGGCCTGCCCTGCTCCGCCAGCAGCTGTTTGCCGTCCCGGTTCAGCACGATGCCTGCACCGACGGTATCGCGGCTTTTCGCGATCATCAAGGCGGCAGCTTCCGATATCCACGGGAGTTCTGCCAGACGCTGCTCCATTTCGCTCAGGGACAAGCGTTTTTCCTCGATCTTGACGATGCGGTCCAGGCGTCCCGCCAGCAGGAAGCGGCCGTCATCGAGCCGTTCGATCCGGTCGGCCAGTTCCAGCCGTTCGCCGTTCAGCAGATAAGGCGACTGCAGCCGCCAGCGGCCCTGCTCATGAGTCAACATCATGCCGTCGAACAACGTCCAGGGCGTCGCAGGCTCAAGACCCTGCCGGCGCCAGGCGATGCCGCCGCTTTCTGTGCTGCCGAAGATTTCGATCGCGGGCCGCCCGCAGCAGGCGGAAACCTGCAAGGCCGCCTCGTGCGACAGCGGGCCGCCGGAGCTGAACACAGCAGCCAGATCCGCCGCCAGCGGCTGGTCCAGGCGTTTCAGGTGCGCCGGGCTGGCAACCCAGTAGGCAGGCCGGTCCTGGCTCTGATGAGCCACGGCTTCGGCATTGAAATAAAGGCGGCTGTGAAAACAGCGGCCCGCCGACAACGGCCACAGGATGCGGAACAGCAAGCCGTAAATATGCTGGTGGCTGACCGTCGCGAGAGCGGCCGCATCGGCCAGCTGTCCGCCCCACTGCTTTTCCAGCGTTTCGACTTCGCGCTGGAGCTGTATCAGGCGTTTGGGGACCGGCTTGGCCTCGCCCGTGGTGCCCGAGGTGAACATGACCAGCCGCGCGGCCGACGGATCGAGCGGCGCCAATTGCCGCTCGGGGCATGGCGCGGCATCCAGCCGATAGTCCTCGATGGCCGCCTCAGGCCAGTCGCCGATCAGCCGACAGTCCTGCGCCTTCAGCTGCCCTGCCGTGCCGGGGCGGTTATTGCCGGGTATCCAGACTTCCTTGCCGGCATACAGCAGCGCGAACAGCAACACGGCGAACGGATAGGCGTCCTCCGTATATAAAGCATAGCGCGGTTCCGGCTGCGCCTGCAGTTTATCCAGCCACAGGCAGACGGCCGCGTGAAACTCGGCAGCGCGATAATGACGCCCGTCATGGCAGGAAACCGGCGTATCGGCCGGCCTTCTTGCCGTCAGGCACTCGGACAGCGCGATGAATCTATCGGACATGTTTCTGGGTCCGCAGCCTGACGATATACTCGCCGCCCAGCAAGGCGCCGGTCAGCAGATAGGAAATCAGGCCGTTGTACAGGCTCCACTGCTCGAAACTGCCCCACAGGGCCGTCGCCAGCGCGATCAGGCCGTTCACGGCGAAGAACACGCACCAGATTTGCGTGACGCGGCGCGTATAGATAACGCCTTCGGGCGGCAGGTCGGGATGCTGCAGGCGCGCCAGGCGTTCGATCAGAGACTGCGGCGACCACAGGCTCCAGGCAAAAATCAGCAGCATGCAGGCGCTGACCAGCACCGGATAAAAGCGCAAGGTGATGAGATTGTTGGCCCAGATCGCGAAGCCGCAGTAGAGCATGCCGGCCAGCAGCAGAGGCCGCAGCCAGTGTCCGCCGGTACTGCCGGCCAGGCGCAGGGCCAGCAGGGCCAGCAGCAGGCCGGCGATGATTCTCGGTTCGACATAGTGAATGCCGAAATAAACAGCCAACGGATAGGCCAGCGTCAGCAGGCCGATCAGGCTGTTCAGAGCGACCCGCATCAATCCTGCACCAGGCTATGGACGGCCTCGACCACATCGCCGATCGTGCGGGCCGACTTGAAGTCTTCCGGCTTGACGGCTTTGCCGGTCATCTCCTTGAGCTTGACGATCATGTCGACGGCATCGATGCTGTCGAAATCGAGGTCCTCGTATAATCGGGCTTCCAGGGTGATGCTGTCTTCGTCGATTTCAAACAGCTCGACCATGATCGATTTGATGGCCGCTAAAATTTCTTCACGTGAATTCATACCAACCTCAACGGCGTACCGATTCAATATAGGCTGCCAGCGACGAAACCGAAGCGAAAATCTTCGCGACATCGTCTTTTTCGGCATCGATTTTCACATCATACTTCTTTCGGATCGCCAGACCCAGTTCCAGGGCGTCGATTGAATCCAGACCCAGACCGGTGTTGAACAGCGGCTCATGACTGTCGATGTCATCGACGCTGATATCCTCCAGATCCAGCGCATCGATGATCAACTGTTTTAATTCATTTTCCATAGTACTTATAAACTTCTCTCTGTTGGGTAAAATAGTCCTGCAAATGGCGGTTCAACCGGCGCACGGCGACCGATTTCAAACCCGCCTCGGCAAATGCGTCCAGCGCGATATCATCGCCGACATGCAGGGCCAGATGAAAGCGCCGCTCAGGAATCCGGTACCAGGGCTCGGCCTTGGTCAGCGTGCTGGGGTAGCACGAAATCGTCACCGGCGTGACGATCCTGCCGGCCTGCAGCGCGATAGCGGCCGCGCCGCGCTGGAACCGGTACGGCTTGCCCGGCACCGAGCGCGTGCCTTCCGGAAAAATGATCATCGATCCGCCCGCTTTCAGCCATGCGGCGCACTCGGCGATCATTTTCTCCGGATCGCTGTTGCTGATATAGCCGGCATTGACGATGGGCCCGCGCATGAACGGGTTGCGCCACAGCGAGCCCTTGACGATGCAGCTGGCCTCCTTGATGCGGCTGACCAGGAATACGATATCGACCAGGGTCGGATGGTTGGCGATGATCAATTGCCCCGGCCGGTTCAGTTTTTCCAGGCCGACGATTTCGTAGGTCATGATCCCCAAACGGTGCATCAGGCCGATGAAGGCGTAAAAACTGTAATGCACCACGCGCTGCCCGCGGCTGACTTTCTGCCGCCGCGAACCCGGCAGCGCCGACAGCGCCGGAAACACCAGCAGCCATAACAACAGGCCGCCCAGGCCGAAACTGAAAAAGCTGAAGCCCGTGGCGAAAAGACGCCAGCCGTACCTGATTTTTGTCGTCATCGTTTATGCCAGCTCCAGCTGTGACCCGGGTTTCCCAGGATCAGCGATTCGTCGCTGGAAACCAGAAACCTTGCCAGCGCCAGCAACTGGACCGGCTGTTCGCCATCGTCGCGCGCTTCGGGCGACCGGCAAAACCGCAGCGCCAGGCCCGGCCCCGCCGCCGCAATTTTCAGCGCCAGCGCGCAGGGCGCGTCCGCGTTCAGCCTGAACGGCGCGAACGGGAAAAAATCGGGCAGCGCTTCATCGTACAGCACCAGCAATACCTCGTCCCTGCCTTCGCTCAGCATGCCGGCCGCCTCGATAAAGGCCGCGGCCATGCCTTCCCTGCCCGGCGCCAGAACCGTGATTTCCTGCCGGTTGCCGTAGACGATCGAAAACAGGCCCGAAATGGCGTTATGGACACCCAGGCTGAAGGCCGTCGGCGACAGTTCCTCGCCCGCCCCTATGGTCTTGAGCATCTGAAACGACTTGCCGATTTCGCCGTGCGTGGAGCTGAATACCGTCGGCACCTGCTCGCCAGCCTTGATGCAGCGGTCGGCGGCATGAAACACCGCTTTCGCCAGCAGGCTCAGCCGGCGCTGCAGCATTTTCGGCACCGAGGCCGGCGCGACGGGCGGCTCCGTTGTCATTGATTTCTGTCCCGCACTCCATGCTCGCCAGTCATCGGGGCTGCTCAGACCCGGCGCCCAGGCGCCCCAGTCGCGCAAAACAAAATCGGAAACGATCAACTTAAACCTGCATGCAATAATTCAATTGAAAGAGCGGGACGGTGCCAAGACCGCCCCAGACTCTGATTGACACAAACCACGATAAGATCCGGCGCCGAAGCGCGGCTTCAGGACTTACAGGGAAAACAGCTCGCGCATTTTCTGTCCGGGACTTTCAGCGCGCATAAACGCTTCGCCGACCAGAAAGGCGTAAATCTCGTTATCGAGCATCAGGCGCACATCGTCCGGCGTATGGATGCCGCTCTCGGTGATGATCATGCGGTCCGCCGGCACCTGCGCTTTCAAGTCCAGGGTCGTCTGCAGGGTCGTCTCGAACGTGCGCAGGTTGCGGTTGTTGATGCCGATCAATTTGGTATCGAGCGTCAACGCGCGTTCCGTTTCGGCCGCGTCATGCACCTCGACCAGCACGTCCATGCCCAGTTTCACGGCCGTATCGGACAACTCCCGCATCTGGCTGTCGGCCAGTGCCGCGACAATCAGCAGGATGCAGTCCGCACCCAGGGCGCGCGCTTCGTAAATCTGATACGGATCGATCATGAAGTCTTTTCTCAGCACCGGCAGCGGGCAGCGCTCCCTGACCATCTGCAGGTACACTTCCGAGCCCTGGAAGAACTCCTTATCGGTCAGCACCGACAGGCAGGCCGCGCCGTTCATGGCGTAGTCCTGGCCGATCGCGACCGGCTGGAAGTCCTCGCGGATCACACCCTTGCTGGGCGAGGCTTTCTTGATCTCGGCGATAATGGCGGGCTTTTTGGCCAGAACCCGGCTCTGCAGGGCATTGTAGAATCCGCGCGGTCTTTCCATGTCGCGGCCGATGTCTTCGAGGTCGGCAACGGACATGCGCAGTTTGCGCCGGGCGACTTCTTCCTGCTTCTTATCGAGAATTTTTTTCAGTATATCGGGCGTATCGGTCATGATCTTCAATCAGTTAAAGTTTTTGAATAGGTAATCAGCGCATCCCATTTCGCGCGCGCCGCGCCGCTGGCAATGACCTGCCGGGCTTTTTCCACGCCGGCTGCCAGCGAGTCGGCGAGGTCGGCCGCATAGATCGCCGCGCCGGCATTCAGCGCCACGATGTCGCGGGCAGGTCCTGGCCGGTTGTCCAGCACCGACTTCACCATAGCCAGGCTGGACGCCGTGCCGTCGACGGCCAGCTCGGCGATATCGGCGCGCTGCAAGCCGAACTGCTCCGGCGTCACCGCATAGGTCGTGACCTGGCCGTCTTTCAGTTCGGCAACGCTGGTCGCGCAGGCGATGCTGATTTCGTCGAGCCCGTCATCGGCGTTGACCACCAGCACATGCCGACTGCCGAGCTTTTTCAGGACCTGCGCCAGAGGCTCCAGCCAGTCCTTGGCGAAGACGCCGATGAGCTGATTCGGCGCGCCGGCTGGGTTCGACAGCGGGCCCAACAGGTTGAACAGCGTCCGGACGCCCATTTCCCGGCGCGGGCCGATCGCATATTTCATGGCGCCGTGATGTTTTGGCGCGAACAGGAAACCGACTCCGAGCTCATTGACGCAGCTTGCGACCTGCTCGGCCGTCAGATCGAGATTGACGCCGGCTGCTTCCAGCACGTCGGCGCTGCCGCAGCTGCTTGAAACGGAACGGTTGCCGTGCTTGGCCACCCGCCCGCCCGCCGCGGCGACGACAAATGCACAGGTTGTGGATATGTTAAACGTGTTCGCGCCGTCGCCACCCGTGCCGCAGGTGTCGATGATATGTTCGCCCCTGACAGGGACTTTGCCGGCCAATTCGCGCATGACTTCCGCCGCGGCCGCGATTTCATCGACGCTTTCGCCTTTGCAGCGCAGGGCGATCAGGAAACCGCCGATCTGCGCATCGGTCGCGCCGCCGCTCATGATCAGGCGCATGACCGCGCGCATCTGGTCGGCGCTCAGGTTTTGTTTATCGAGCAGTATCTGCAGGGCTTTCTGGATTTGCATGATCTAAAGGCGTTTCGAGTTTAGCGTTCCAGGAAATTCCTGAGCATATCATGCCCATGCTCGGTCAGGATCGACTCGGGATGGAACTGCACGCCCTCGATATCGAACTGCTTGTGCCGAACGCCCATGATTTCATCGATGTTGCCGGCTTCGTCCCGGGTCCAGGCCGTGATTTCCAGGCAGTCGGGCAGGGTTGCCTGCTCGATCACCAGAGAGTGATAGCGCGTCGCCGTGAAAGGGTTGCTGAGCCCCTTGAAGACGCCGACATCATTGTGATAAATCGGTGAAGTCTTGCCGTGCATGATGCTCTTGGCATGGATGATGTTGCCGCCGAACGCATAGCCGATGCTCTGGTGGCCCAGGCAGACGCCCAGGATCGGGTATTTGCCGGCCAGCTTCAGGATGGCCTCGACCGAGACGCCAGCTTCCTTGGGCGTGCACGGCCCCGGCGAGATCACGATCTTGTCGGGCGCCAGTTTTTCGATGTCGGCCACGGTCACCTGGTCGTTGCGCACGACCGTGACATCGGCGCCGAGTTCGCCGAAATACTGCACCAGGTTATAGGTGAACGAGTCGTAGTTATCGACCATGACCACTTTTACGGCGCTCATGACTGCTCTCCTTCCAGGCCGGCTTCGGCCATGCTGACGGCGCGGAAGACGGCGCGGCCTTTGTTCATGGTTTCATCCCACTCGTTGCGGGGTATGGAGTCGTAAACGATGCCGGCGCCGGCTTGTATATGTAAGGTTTGATCTTTTATCACAGCGGTTCTGATTGCAATTGCGGTGTCGAGATTACCGGACCAGGCGATATAGCCGACGGCGCCCGAATAAACGCCGCGCTTGACCGGCTCCAGCTCATCGATGATTTCCATGGCGCGGATTTTCGGCGCGCCGCTGACGGTGCCGGCCGGGAAGGTCGCCGCCAGCACGTCGAAGGCGTTCTTGCCGGCTTGCAGCTGTCCGGTCACGTTGGAGACGATATGCATGACATGCGAGTAGCGTTCGACGATCATTTTGTCGGTCAGCCTGACGCTGCCGATTTCGGCGATGCGGCCGGTGTCGTTGCGGCCCAGATCGATCAGCATCAAATGTTCGGCCAGTTCCTTCGGATCGGCCAGCAGATCCTGTTCCAGCGCCAGATCCTGTTCCGGCGTCGCACCGCGCCGGCGCGTGCCGGCGATCGGGCGCACGGTCACGGTGTCGTCTTCGAGCCGCACCAGGATTTCCGGCGACGAGCCGACGATATGGAAATCGCCCAGGTTCAGGTAATACATGTAGGGCGAAGGGTTCAGGCAGCGCAATGCCCGGTACAGGTTCAGCGGCGATGCCGTGTAGGGAATGGACAGGCGCTGCGACAGCACGACCTGCATGATGTCGCCGTTGGTGATGTATTCCTTGGCTTTCAGTACGGCGTCTTCGAAGCCCTGCTGCGTGAAGCCGGAAACAAAGTCCGACTCGTCGACTTTTCGGGGCGCTTTATGGTTTTCCGGCCTGGCTTTCAGCTCGCGCAGCTTGACGGCCAGATCGTTCAGGCGTGTGACGGCGCGCTCGTAAGCGTCGTGCTCCTCGGGATTGGCATGCGTCAGCAGCAGCAGCTTGCCGGACAGGTTGTCGAACACGAGCATTTCTTCCGACACCATCAGCAGAATATCGGGAGTGCCCAGCGGGTCGCTTTTGGCCGGCCTGCGCAGGCGCGGCTCGATGTAGCCGATGGTTTCGTAGCCGAAATAGCCGACCAGGCCGCCGTTGAAGCGCGGCAGGTCGTCCAGGTCGGGCACTTTGTAGCGGCCCTTGAACTGCTCTATCCAGACCAGCGGGTTTTCGTGCGTCAGGGTTTCCAGCAGCTCGCCGTTGCTCTCCAGCGTGATGCGGTTGCCGGTGACTTTGACGATGGTTTTGCAGGGCATTCCGATGATCGAGTAACGACCCCACTGTTCGCCGCCGTGTACGGATTCGAAGAGATAGGAGTAAGGGCCATCGGCTAATTTCAGATAGGCACTCAAGGGTGTATCCAAGTCAGCCAGAACCTCCCGGCTAACGGGAATACGGTTATAACCCTGCCGCGTGTAGTGATTGAATTGTTCTGGAGTCATTTTTGGTCTGTTTAACTGCGCCCTGCGCATTCGCTATAAAATAAATCGACAAGCTCGACAAGGGTCCGGATCTGATAATCGGCATTCAGATCCTCGACGCTGTATTTTCCCGCATAGCCGTATGCCACTGCGGCGGTCCTGAAACCCGCCGACCGTCCTGCCCGCACGTCGTTGATCGAATCGCCGACCATAAGGGCCTTCGCCGGTTCAATGTCAAAGTGTTCCGCCGTCTTCAACAGCGGCAGCGGGTCCGGTTTCATTCTTGCGAACGAATCGCCGCAAGCGATGAAATCAAAATACCCGGCCATGCCGGTTTTCACCATCAACGGCTGCGTGAAACGCTTAATTTTATTAGTAATGCAGGCCAGTTTGAAACCTTTTTCTTTCAATTGCTGCAAGCCTTCCATGACGCCCGGATAAATGACGCTGCGCTCATAAACATGGGCTTCATAAAAATCGCCGAACAAGGCCAGCGCCTCGGCCAGGTTTTCGGGATCGGCCGCGGGCGCCATCTGTCCCGTCAGGGCTCTTTTGATCAGCATGACCACGCCGTTGCCGACCCATTGCTCGACGGCGGCCTGCGGGTGCTGCCGCAGGCCCAGTTCCGCCAGCATTTGGTTGATCGCATCGGACAAATCGGGCGCGGAATTTATCAACGTGCCATCGAGATCCAGCGCTATCAGTCGAATCGGTGTCATTGGCAATCTTTTTTGGCCTGTCCGGCCGGTCCGTTCGGAGTCATGTTCTGGAAACAATATATTAAAATGATTAATTATATCTTTTTTTTGCCGCCAACTCTTCGTTATACAATAGCCGGCCCCCAAAATCATACAGGAAAGCAATACCGATGAAACTGGTGACCTTCACGCACAATAATAAAACCCGGGTTGGCGCGGTCGTTGATGAGGCCGTCGTCGACAGCCGGGCCGACAGCACCCTGCCGGCAACCATGATTGAATTTCTGGCGTCAGGCGCGGCAGGCCTCGCGGCCATGCGGCAGCTGATAGCCGGTAGCAGTCATCGCATCCCATTGAGTGAAGTCAAGCTGCAGGCACCGGTGCCGCGGCCCGGAAAATACCTGGCGATCAGCCTGAACTATGCCGATCATATCGAGGAAACCGGCTTCGAGAAACCCGAATTCCCGACGTTTTTCACCAAGCAAAGCAGCTGCGTGATCGCCCATAACGACGCCATCTATCGGCCCAAAGTCTCCGACAAACTTGATTATGAAGGCGAATTGGCTCTGGTTATCGGCAAGCGCTGCCGTCATGTGCCCGTCGACAAGGCTAATCAGGTCATCGCGGGGTTCACCATCGCCAATGATGTCTCGGTGCGCGACTGGCAGATCCGTTCGCCGACCTGGACCCTGGGCAAGTCGTTCGACACGGCAGGTCCCCTGGGCCCGTGGATTGTCACCGCCGATGAAATCGGCGATCCGCACAATCTGAATCTTAAAACCTGGATCGACGACGAACTGCGGCAGGATTCCAATACCCGGCACATGATTTTCAACTGCTACGAAATGATCGCTTACCTGTCGCAGGCCATGACCCTGGAGCCCGGCGATGTCATTGCCACGGGCACGCCCAGCGGCGTCGGCGTGAAAATGAAGCCACGAGGCTATATGAAGCCGGGACAGACCGCTAGAATCGAAATCGAAGGGATCGGGACTTTAATCAATCCGGTGCTTGAAGAGCCCGATGAGCTGCCCGTGTATTAAAACCCGGGCATTGGGTAGTCGATTGACTGCCCAATGCCTGACCTTAACCGATGCTTTTTCTGCTATTAAAAAAACCTAATTTTCTGGCCCGCCTTTTTTCATTCGGCTTCGGCGGCAGAGGGAACAGCACGGTGACTTTAAGACCGCCAAATTGAGATTCGCCCAGGGAAAGTTCAGCGCCGTGAATCAGGGCGATGCGCTGGGCAATGGAAAAGCCCAGGCCGCTGCCTTTTGCGCTGTTGGCCGTCTCGATGCAGCGGTGAAACCGTTTTAACGCGACTTCATACTGCTCAGGCGCAATCCCGGGGCCTGAATCCTCGACACACAACATTAAATGCTTTTCCTGCCCCGATACGCTGATCCTGATCAAGCCATTGGTCGGCGTATATTTAATGGCATTATCGATCAGATTCCTGACCAGGATATTGATCAACTGGGCATTGCCGATAATCGGCACGGCGTTGTCCTCGATAAATTCCATGTGGATGCGTTTTTTATGCGCTTCCGGCTCCAGACTGGCGACAATTTGCACGACCTCCTGGCCGAGGACGGTCGTTTCCTTGGACAGGAATTCCGTGCCGGATTCAATGCGTGAGAATATCAACAATTGCTGCACCATATCGGTCATGCGGTTGACGCCTTGCTCTATGCGTCCCAGCGCCTGACGGCGCGTCAGCTCATCATCGGTCTTCAAGGCCACCTGCGCCTGGGTCAGCAAGCCGGCCAGGGGCGTTCTTAATTCATGGGAGGCATCGGCCGTGAACCGACGCTCATGCTCAAAAGCACGTTCAAGCTGGATAAACAGATTGTTCAGTTCGTTAACCACCGGCACGATTTCTATGGGCAGTTTCTTAATCGATATGGGCTTTAAATAACTGGCTTCGCGTTTGGCCAGCTGCTGTGTCAGCTGGCCAAACGGCTTTAACGCCCGCCCGACAATCAGCCAGATGGCCAGACCTAAAAACGGCAAACCGATGAGAAACGGTTTGATCAAATGCCTGGAGATATCATCCATCAACTCCTTGCGGATATCGTCCCGCTGGCCGACATGGATGATGTATTCATTGTCTTCCTCGGAAATGCTATATACATGCCACAGGTGATTGTTAATCACGGTCTTGCTATAACCATTAAGCGAGATGGATAAAGGCAGGGGCGGCGCGCTTTCGGAACGCAGAATCAGCCCTTCCTGCTTGTAGATCAGCTGAAAAGCCAATTTCCGTTCATAGCGGTGATTGAACACTTTGGTCGGCTCGAACATTTCCGATTTATCCAGATCCCACAGTTCATACAGGGAACCGGCATACAACAGATGGCCGACAAATGAATTCAGGGCGCGCGCGGATTGCGCCAGATCCGCATCAAAAAGCTCCGCGACTTCATTGCGAATCTGCTTGTAGCCTTTGTAGGCGGCGATACCCCAAATCAATAACAATGCGGAAAGCAGCGTAAACAATAACAGTTTTCGAAGCGAATAAGTCATCAATCTTCATCAATGTCAATAATATAGCCGACACCTCTGACAGTACGGATAATCGATGGCCCGAGTTTTTTTCTCAGGTAATGAATATGCACCTCGACGGTATTGCTTTCTATATCGGAATCCCAGGAGTACAGGCTTTCCTCCAGCCTGGACCGGGACACGACCTTGCCTATATTGCCCATCAAAAAACTCAGTATCTCGAATTCCTTTTGCGACAGATCCACCTTTTCGTCATTAAAAGTGACCTGATGCGAGGCCGGATCCAGCACGATGCCCCGGTGTTCAATCTTGGGCGCCCCCCGGCCTTCATTACGCCGGGCCAGCGCTCTCAAGCGCGCGCAGACTTCGTTTAAATCAAACGGCTTGATCACGAAATCATCGGCCCCGCTGTCGAGGCCCAATATTCTGTCAGGAATCGTATCCTTTGCCGTCAGAACCAGCACCGGTGTCTCGTCTTTACGGCTTCTCAAAGCCCGCAAAATTTCCAGCCCATTCATATCCGGCAAATTCAGATCCAACACGATCAATTCATAGGTGTTGACTTTCAAAGCCTCATCGGCAAGCTTGCCGTTAGTCAGCCAATCGACGGCATAACCTTCCATTTTTAAACCGGCTGTCAAGCCATCGCCCAATATTTCATCATCTTCAACTAATAAAAGCCGCATATACTCTCAATTCTAGATATAGTTAATAATCTTCCGAAACCCCGTGCGGGAGAAAACCGCCAAGCTTATGATCGATACTACAACCCTGTATAAATCCGGTTATTTGACTCACAATCCCTGCAATTGCTCCAACGTGCAAAAAATTTAACTGCACGGTTAATCAAGGCGCGGTCGAGCATGAAAAAATAAGGCCGGGAAAAACGGTAAAAGTTCCCTTGATGAGCCTTCCCGACACGGTGAAAACTAGCAGATGCGTGAAAATAGCCATTCTCTGCATTGCTTCGTAAAATCCGCATCATCCATCGCTCTCGTATTAATGTTAAACTGCCTGTTTTTCACGCTGAATTAACGATTACTTTGCCACCTCTGAGCTTATACATCCACATTCCCTGGTGTATTAAAAAATGCCCTTATTGCGATTTTAATTCACATGCGGTTAAAGCCGATACGCCCGAAGTCGAATATATCGATGCGCTGCTGGATGATCTGACCATCGATATACAGCAGTATGCCGTTAACCGTCCCATCGGCAGTATTTTTATCGGCGGCGGCACCCCGAGCCTTTTTTCACCGGAATCCTTCCATCGCTTGTTGACAGGCATCGGGCAACAAGTTGCGCTGGCCGATAACCTTGAAATCACCCTGGAAGCCAATCCCGGCACCTTCGAAATCAACAAATTCGCCGAATTCCGGTCGCTGGGCATCAACCGCCTGTCGATTGGCGTTCAAAGCTTCAACGACACGCTGCTACAAAAACTGGGACGGGTGCATTCGGGCAAGGAAGCCCTGCGGGCGGCGGAATGCGCCCATCAGGCCGGATTCGATAATTTTAATCTGGACTTGATGTTCGGCTTGCCGGACGCCGGCCCCGATAGCAGCAGAACCGATATTGAAACCGCAATAAACCAGAATCCCACGCATATTTCCTTTTACCAGTTAACGCTGGAACCGAATACTTATTTCCATAAATTTCCGCCCAAACTGCCTGACGATGACGCTATCTTTAGCGCGCAAAAAGTCTGCCAGGCACTATTGGCCGATCGCGGCTATCAACAATATGAAGTGTCAGCCTACAGCCGGCCGGGTTTTCAATGTCGGCACAATCTGAACTACTGGCGGTTTGGCGATTATCTGGGCATTGGCGCCGGCGCCCACGGCAAACTATCGTTGGCATTGCCGGACCGGATCATACGCACGTTCAAGCCGAAAAGTCCGGAGCAGTACCTGCGCGATACCCATAAAAACGGCGGTTCCGACCCGATTGCCAGAAGGGATTTGCCTTTGGAATTCATCATGAACCATCTGCGCCTTAAACAAGGTTTTACCGCGGCCGGCTATCAATCAACCACTGGCCTTGCCGTTGACACGCTTGAGCCTGCCCTATCGGCCTGCCTGAAGCAGCATTTGCTTATCTGTCGGGATGATCACTATTATTGTTCGGAACAAGGCTGGAATTTTCTGGATAGCGTTCTGGAAAAATTCTGCTCTGCGCCGACCTGACAATCCAGCGACACATGTCGTCCGGCAGGCGGATTAAGCGCATGCCGGGACAGATTCAGTTTTCCAGTTGCCTACCGATTGAGGAAAGCACTTAAATTTGTTTTATAATCTATCAATAAAACCGCTCACTGTTCCCTGTGGAGAAACAGTTTATCGCCTGACTTATGCTTAACAACTATAACGGCTCAATATTATATCTTCCTTAACCGAGCTTGCTATAAACCGCAACCCCTTCATTCCATAAACATATGCTTGATTATCAAAAAGACTTTATTTCCTACGCGCTGGATTGCGGCGTTTTAAAATTCGGCGAATTTCAATTGAAATCAGGCCGCATCAGCCCCTATTTTTTCAATACCGGCTTGTTCAATACCGGCGCCCAACTGGGCAAACTGGGCCATTTTTACGCGCAGGCCTTGCTGCAGTCAGGCCTTAAACCGGACATTCTGTATGGCCCCGCCTATAAAGGCATCCCTTTGGTCAGCGCCACCTCTATCGCTTATGCCGCATTAACCGACAGCGATATTCCTTTCGCTTTCAACCGCAAGGAGGCAAAGGATCATGGCGAAGGCGGCACGCTGGTCGGGGCACCACTGCAAGGCCGGGTGCTCATTCTGGATGATGTGATTACCGCCGGCACTTCGGTCAGGGAATCCGTGGAAATTATCAGGCAGGCCCGGGCAATACCGGCAGGCGTATTGATCGCGCTGGACCGACAGGAAAAAGGGCAAAATGACATATCCGCCATCCAGGAAGTCAGCGAACAATTCAATATGCCCGTTATTTCAATCATAACGCTGGATAATATTATTGAATATTTAACCGCTAATGCCGGCGAACAACTGGATGCGATAAAAGAATATCAGCGCCTTTATGGTATTTAACTCATAAACCTTTATGGTACTTAACGCATAAAACATTAGTTATAGAAAAAAGATATCGGAACCTAACAGTTCCCCGGATATCGACTACACTTATTCAGAACCTATTTTCAATCTGATGTTTTAATAACAAAAAGAATTACGTTAGTAACAAAAGGCTTGCCATGAGTAATCTGGAATTTAAAGAGCAAATGCACGAATATTCGCAATGGCGTGCAAAACTGATACAGGCTATCGAGATGTATCATCAATGGCGTAATCGCTATGGCATGAACGATGCCCATAGTACGGATACTATTTTAAATATCCTGACCGGTCTGGAATCGGACCGCATTACCCTGGCTTTTGTTGCCGAATTTTCACGCGGCAAAACCGAACTGATCAATTCGCTGTTTTTTGCCGAGACCGGACTCAGACTGCTGCCCTCTTCACCGGGCCGCACCACTATGTCGCCAACCGAGATTTTTCATGATGAAAAAGGCGGCAGCTATATTCGTTTATTGAATATTGAAAGCCGGCTTGAAGATATTTCCCTGGCCGAGTTTAAGCACAAACCCGATCGCTGGCACCATATTGAGCTGGACTGCAACTCGCCGACCCAAATGCAGGAAGCCTTTAAAGAACTGGTCGCCACTAAAATGGTGGACCGCGAACTGGCGGACAAACTCGGCTTATGGAACGAACGCGAAGCGGCGGAACAAGGCATCATAAATCCGGAAAAAGTGGAAATTCCCTGCTGGCGCCATGCCTTGATCAGCTTTCCTCATCCCTTGCTGAAAGAGGGCTTGGCGATTCTTGACACGCCGGGTTTAAACGCCTTGGGAACAGAGCCGGAATTAACCCTGAGCATGCTGCCCGGCGCGCAGGCCATTGTCTTCGTGATCGCGGCCGATACCGGCGTCACAAAAAGCGACCTGGAAATGTGGCGCAGCCATGTCTGCAGTACGCGCGGCTCCAGTAAACAGGGGCTGGCCGTAGTCATGAACAAAATCGACGCCATGTGGGATGACCTGGCCGGAGAAAATGGCTATGAAGCCTCCATTCAATCGCAGATCAAAACCTCGGCGTCAGTTTTAAAAATTAACGAAGATGCCATTTTCCCGATTTCCGCCAAACAAGCCCTGTTGGCTAAGGTTAAAAATGATGAAGCCTTATTCGACAGAAGCCGTTTGAGTGTCCTGGAAGGCTTTCTTGCCAATGATATTTTGAGGCAGCGGCGTAATATCCTGATGGATACCATCATTCGCGACATGGGTTTTCTGATCAGTGAATCGTCTAATTTAACAAGTTCGTCATTGGCTAATGCCATCAGTCAACTTGAGGAATTCAAGAAAATTGACTTTCACAATCAGGATATGACGGGCAAGTTAATGGCCGAAACCCGGGACAGACAAAATGTTTATCTGGCCAATATCGAAAATTTCCAGGCCAGCCGCCGGGTTTTCAGCGTTCAGGCCAAGATGCTGGTTGATTCATTCGCCAAGGAAAAGATTGATGCGATCATTAAAAGGACCAAGCATGACATGTCCAAGAGCCTGACTACGTATGGCATGAAACAAAACATCCGCAAGCTGTTCGATGAGTTGCGCGATCTGCTGCAGGATTCTGTCGATATCACCAATGAAACGCGCCGTTTAGTGAAGGCCATTCATAAAAAATTCAAGGACGAATACGGCTTTAAAGAGATCGAGCCGCAGCTATTTTCTATCAAGCAGTATCAGTTTGAACTGGAACAGATTTTTGAAGAAGGCGAGGCATTCCGCACCAGCACCAAAACGACCATGACCGAGCAGAGCATTGTCATCAACAAGCTTTATAACACGCTCATTTCCAGGGCCAGAAATATTTTAAATCAAGCCCATACGGATGCAATGATCTGGAGCAACAGTGTTTTGACCCCCTTGATGCATCAGATTAAGGACCATAAAAAGCAGATTGAAAGCCGCCTGCAAATGCTCAGAAAAATTAACGAGTCAAAAGGCAATGTGGCTGAAAGTATTGCCAACCTTGAAGCAGAGTTGGCGCCGCTGAAACGGCAACGTGATGAACTGGCGACCATCATCAAAGCCATGCAACTCGATGCGCATACCTTGGCAAAAGCTGACCGCTGAAGGTTTGTGTTTTTAAACGGGCCGGTCCGCCGCCGCTTCCGGCGTCGACGGACCAAATCAAGCCGTCCCTTAAACCCGCCTGAAAATCAGGTCCCAGACGCCGTGCCCCAAGCGCAGGCCACGCTGCTCGAATTTGGTTAACGGGCGATAGTCGGGGCGCTCGCAATAATCCGCCCCATTGCCGGCATTGATTAACCGGCTCTCCGCCGTCAAGACTTCCAGCATATGCTCGGCATAGTTCTGCCAATCCGTTGCCGCATGAAAATAGCCGCCGGACTTTAGTTTCTTGACCAGCAAATTGACAAAGCTGGGCCTGACGATGCGTCTTTTGTGATGCTTCTTTTTCGGCCAGGGATCGGGAAAAAACAAGTGCACCCCGGCCAGACTGTGATCGGCTATCTTATTCTCCATGATCTCTATGGCATCATGGCAATAAATCCTGACATTGTTAATCCCTTGGTGAGCCAGCTGCAGCATCAAATGCCCGACACCGGGCCGATGCACTTCGATGCCGATATAATTAATCTCGGGATTGGCGGCAGCCATCTTGGCCAGACTCTCGCCATTACCAAAACCGATCTCGACACAAAGGGGCGCATCACGTCCGAAAACTTCGGCAAAGTCGTAATCAGTTTGCGGGTCCAGTCCGTAAATGGCCCAGTAATTATCCAGCGCGAGCTGTTGCCCAGGCGTGATGCGGCCTTGCCTGCGAATAAAGCTGCGGATGCGTTGCGGGAAGTTTTGTTCAGGAGCAATCATGTCAACATCAATGCGGGTACCGCCCGGGCCGGACTTTGCCGCTCCGGCGAATCAGAAAAACAAACCATCAATAGGTGATGAGGCGGAAGCAAACCGCTTCCTGGGCATGCGTCCGGCCAGGAAGGCTTCACGGCCGGCCTCGATGCCTTTCTTCATGGCCGAAGCCATCAGTACCGGATTTTTTGCCGCCGCGATAGCCGTATTCATCAAGACGCCGTCACAGCCCAACTCCATGGCAATCGCCGCGTCAGAGGCCGTACCGACGCCGGCATCGACCAGAATAGGCACATTGGCGTTTTCGACAATGGTCAAAATATTGTAAGGGTTGCGCACGCCCAGGCCAGAACCGATAGGTGCCGCCAGCGGCATGACCGCCACGCAGCCGATCTCTTCAAGCCGTTTGGCGGCAATCGGGTCGTCATTGGTATAAACCATGACATCAAAGCCGTCCTTAACCAATAATTCAGCAGCGATATAAGTCTCGGCCACATCAGGAAACAAGGTTTTCTGATCGGCCAGCACCTCCAGCTTAACCAGCTTGTGACCGCCCAGCAGTTCCCGACCCAGGCGACAGGTTCTTACCGCTTCTTCGGCCGTATAACAACCGGCCGTATTGGGCAGGATCGTGTATTTATCCGGGGAAATGACATCGAGCAAATTCGGCTCGCCCGGATTCTGACCGATATTGGTGCGGCGGATGGCGACGGTCACAATTTGCGCGCCGCTGGCTTCAATAGCCATTCTGGTTTCTTCAAGATCCTTATACTTGCCGGTGCCGACCAGCAACCTGGACTGATAAGCCTTGCCCGCGACAACGAAAGAATCTTCCTGACCACCGCCAATGGCATGGACGATTTCCAGGCGATCATCAGCCTGTAGCGCCTGTGTGCCGTATTGATCAAACGGCAAAATTTCTTTATTCAATTCAACGGCGATTCTTCTACCCGCTAGCCCCATGTCAGCAATCACATCGGCTACATGCGTGTTTTCGGCAATCTCACGGGATTCGCCATTTACATAAACGATCATGTGTTCAAACTCCGGCTTAATTCTCTATAGTTCTGCGTTCCTGTACCGCAACGGCAAGATCTTTCAGCAACTGCACCGTATCTTCCCAACCCAGACAGGCATCGGTGATACTTTGTCCGTAGGTTAATTTTTGTCCCTTAACCACATCCTGCCGACCCGCTTTAAGATGGCTTTCAATCATGACGCCCATGATCCTGCGATCGCCGTTCGCTATTTGCCCGGCCACATCCTCGCCTACAATCAATTGGCGCTGACATTGCCTTAAACTGTTGGCATGACTGAAATCGATCATGATATTCGGCCTGAGATTGGCTTTTTGCAATCCTTCCGCCACCTTCTCGACACTGACGGCGTCGTAATTAGGACTATCATTGCCGCCTCTGAGAATGATATGTACATCTTCATTGCCCGTGGTTGAAAAAATAGCCGAATGACCTGCCTTGGTCAGCGATAAAAAGTGATGCGGGCTCATGGCCGCGCCGATCGCATCAATGGCGATCTTGATCGTGCCGTCGGTCGCATTCTTGAATCCGACCGGACAGGACAGACCGGAAGCCAGCTCACGGTGTACCTGACTTTCCGTGGTTCGGGCGCCAATAGCGCCCCAGGCAATCAAGTCCGAAATATACTGTGGGGTAATCAAGTCCAGATATTCCGTGGCTGCCGGTATGCCCGTAGCATTCAAATCAAGCAATAATTGCCTGGCAACGCGCAGGCCCTTGTTGATGTTAAAACTGGAATCAAGATCCGGATCGTTAATCAGGCCTTTCCAGCCAACAGTTGTGCGAGGCTTCTCAAAATAAACCCGCATCACGATCGACAAATCATTTTTTAATTCATCTTTAATAGCTTTCAGATGTCTTGCATATTCCTTTGCGGCATCCGTGTCATGAATGGAGCATGGCCCTACCACGACCAACAATCTGTCATCCTGGCCGGTCAGTATCTTGTGAATCTCTTCCCTTGCCCGCAGAGTGGTATGTGCCGCCGCTTCGCTGATCGGCATTTCATCATGCACCTGAACAGGCGCGATGACTTCTTGAGTGGCACAAATTCTCAAGTCGTCAGTGTTGTATTTTGTTTGCATGGGAGCTGTAACCAGGGTTTTTTAACCGGATTAAATCTTGTAACTTTTTATTTTAACTGTTTTTATCATCATTTTCTTAGTTTTTGCTAGCCGCTGTATTGACACGCGTTATTTTCAACCTTTTTATCTTAATTTAACTTGTCTAAAAATCTCTGCGCTATAATGCAAAGCGCTCTTGGATATACATCCAAAATCCGAATTCCCTATCTCTGAATCTGATGAATAGACGACGTTTTTGCCGGTTTTATCCCTTTGATAAACCGCCCAATATCAGCCCAATTGAATTTGCATGGGCTAAAAATACAGACAACTTGATGCTGATTTAACCACTTGATTTGATGTAAAATATTTCCAAGGTCGCCATGTGGCCTTTATTTTAATACGATCATTTGGACTATCTATGCTTATTTCTTGCCGACCCCCTTCCTGCCTGGCCGCGGCTATGCTGGCGCTATGCGCGCTGGCCGCGCCCGGCCAGGCCGTCAGCGCAGCGGGCGCCGCGAGCACCGCACCCCAGGCCGAGGCGCCCGGCGCCCCGGACCACCCGTTGCTGGCCCAATACCGCGCCGTGTCCCGGCAAACGGCGGCCTTGACGATTTACAACCGGCATCTGCAGGACCTGCTCGCCTCGCAAGCGCAGGAAAAAACCTCGCTGGAACAACAACTGAAGGACATCGAGGTGACCAAGCAGGAGATTGTGCCGCTGATCCTGCACATGCTCGACAGTCTGGAGCAGTTCGTGCGCATGGACCTGCCTTTCCTGCCCGAAGAGCGCCAGCAGCGCCTGGCGCAGCTGAAAGCGCTGGTGGTCAGGCCCGATAGCACCGAGGCGGAAAAATTCCGCCGCCTCATGGAAGCGTTTCAGGTGGAAAATGAATACGGCAACACCATCGAGGCGTACAAGGGCAATATCGTCCTGAACGGCACCACCAGCTCGGTCAATTTCCTGCGCCTGGGCCGGGTCGCGCTGTATTACCAGCGCCTGGACGGCAGCGAGACCGGCTTCTGGAACAAGGAGGAAAAACGCTGGCAGACCTTGCCGGCCGATTACCGCAACGCCATCCGCGACGGCCTGCGCATCGCCCGCAAGGAAACCGCGCCCGACCTGTTAACCCTGCCCGTTCCCGCGCCCGAGGCCGCCCGATGAAAAAAGCCATGATTATGTTCGCCGCGCTGCTGGCCTGCAGCAGCGCCTTTGCCGACCACCTGGACCTGGACAAGCTGCTGCGCGACATCCAGCAGACGCAAGGCGCCGCCGGCAAAATCGACGCCGATCAGGAAGCCCGGTTTCTGGCCGCCGCCGACCAGGCGCAAGCCCTGGAAGCGGCACGCGCCGAGCTCCGTCAACAGGAGCAGCTGAGCCAGCAATTAAGCGCGCGGCTGAACGCCGGCAAGGCGCAGCTCAGCCAACTGGCCGGCGAGCTCGATAACCGCAGCGGCACCTTGACCGACCTGTTCGATGTCGCCCGGCAGGTGGCCGGCGATTTAAAAGCCGACCTGAACGCGTCCCTGATTTCGGCGGAATTCCCGGACCGAAGCCGGCAACTGGCCGCCATCGCCGACGCCAAAGCCCTGCCCACGATCGACCAGCTGGAGCGGCTGTGGTTTAGCCTGCAGCAGGAAATGACCGAATCCGGCAAAGTCGTCTATTACGACCAGGAAGTGCTGTCGGCCGCGGGCGAACCGCGTCAGGCCAAGGTCATCCGGATCGGCGCCTTTAACGCCCTGGCCGATGGCAAGTACCTGCGCTACCTGCCCGAAACCGGCAAGCTCGCCGACCTGCCGCGGCAGCCGGAGAGCGAGTTTACCGACCTGGCCGAAGCCATCAGCGCCGCCCAGACCGGCCCCGTGGCGATCGGCATCGACCCGACCCGCGGCGCCATCCTCGGCATGCTCATTCAAACCCCCGACACGCTCGAGCGCCTGGCGCAGGGCGGCGCCATCGGCTATATCATCATGGCCCTCGGGGTCATCGGCTTTCTCTACGGCGTGGTCCGGCTGGTGGTCCTGACCCGGATCGGCCAGAAAATGACCCGGCAGATGAACCGCCCCGAGATCAGCGAGGACAATCCGCTGGGCCGCGTGCTCGCGGTCGCCGAACACAGCGCCGCGCAAGAGACCGATAATCTCGAACTGCTGCTGGATGAGGCCATCACCCGCGAAGTGCCGGCCCTGGAACGGGGCATCGCCATGATCAAACTGCTGGCGGCCGTGGCGCCCCTGCTGGGCCTTTTGGGCACCATCACCGGCATGATCCTGACCTTCCAGTCCATCAGCCTGTTCGGCACCGGCGATCCCAAGCTGATGGCCGGCGGCATCTCCCAGGCGCTGGTGACCACGATGCAGGGACTGTGCGTGGCGATCCCGCTGCTGTTCCTGCACAGCCTGGTGGTCGCGCGCAGCCACATCCTGATCCAGATTCTGGACGAACAGACGGCCGGCCTGATCAGCCGCCGCGCGGGCCAGTAATGACGGCGCTGTTGACCCTGCTGGACGCGATCCAGGACTTTTTGAACGCCGGCGGCCCGGTGCTGCGGGTGATCCTGCTGACCTCCATTGCCCTGTGGACCCTGGTGGCCGAATGGTTTCTGTTTTTCAACCTGACCTATCCGCAACGCAAGGCCGACTGGGTGGCGCAATGGGAGCGCCGACGCGACAAAGCCTCGCGGCCGGCGCTCGGCATCCGCGAATGCCTTATTTCCGAAGCCAGGATCAACATGACCCGCACCCTGCCGATCATCAAAATGCTGATCAGCCTATGCCCGCTGCTGGGGCTGCTGGGCACCGTGACCGGCATGATCCAGGTCTTCGACGTCATGGCCGTGACCGGCACCAGCAACACCAAAGCCATGGCCTCGGGCGTCTCGCACGCCACCATCCCGACCATGGCCGGCATGGTGATCGCCATCGCCGGCCTGTATTTCAACAAACTGATCGAAGCCCGCGTCAGCCGTGAAACCCATCACCTGACCGACTTGTTAACCTATCACTAGGATTTGCCCATGCGCCGCAGAAATGGCCGCTCAAGCGCCGACCAGAACTCTGAAATCGACATGACGCCGATGCTGGACATCGTGTTCATCATGCTAATTTTCTTTATCGTCACCGCCTCGTCCGTCAAGGAATCAGGCATCGACGTCAACCGCCCGAGCGCGCAAACCGCGGAAAAAAACGAACAGGGCCATATTATTGTCGCCATCAAACCCAACGGGGAAGTGTGGATCGACAAGCAGGCCGTCGACATCCGCGCGGTCCGGGCCACCGTCACCCGGCTGCATGCGGAAAATCCGCTCGGCTCGGTCATTATCGCCGCCGACCGGGAGGCTAAAACCCATGCCCTGATCCAGGTGATGGACCAGATACGGCTGGCCGGCATCGCCAATGCCGCCATTGCCACCGAATCGGAATAGCCGTGAAATCGCTTGTCACCGCGTTATTGACGGGGCTGCTGGCCTCGCTGCTGTTATTCTGGCTGATGCAGGCGATGATCATGCCGGACGCGCAGACGGTCAGGAAAACCGAGCCGCTGCATCAGGTGGAATTCGTCCGGCTCAAGCGTGAGCCGCCTCCGCCGGAGCCCAAGCCGAAACCGCCGGAAAAACCGAAGCCGCCCGAACCGGTCAAGGCTAGCCCCAAACCACCGGTCCCGAAAAAAGCGCCGAAGCCGAAACCCGTGCCCAAGCCGGCACCGGTCAAGGCGCCGGCGTCCAAGCCCGTGCCGGATCTGCCCGCGCTGGATCTGGCGCCGGCCAAGGTGGACGCGCCCGCGCCCGCCCTCGCGCCGGCCAGCTCGTCGCGCGAGCAGACACCGGCGCCCGCCGAGGCCGGCACCGGCGTCAGCGCCAATGTGGTGGCGCTGGTCCGGGTTCCGCCCAAATACCCGCCGCGCGCGGCCAACCGGCGGATTCAGGGCTGGGTGAAAATAGAGTTCACCATTACCCGCACGGGCACGGTCAAGGATGCGGTCGTGGTTGAGGCCAAGCCGAACGGCATCTTCGACAAGGTGGCGCTGGAGGCCATCAATAAATGGAAATTCAAGGAAAAGCGGGTTAACGGCGCCCCGGTCGAGCAACGCGCGGTTCAGGTGCTGCAGTTTAAACTGGCGAAATAAGAACTGGCTGAGAATTGAAACTCAAACAGCCGGAATCAGGCTCAATGGTTGATATTTATTAGAACTCGAAGTGAATGTGAGTGGACTATAAAAACAACCGTTCACTCGCATTCACTCTAATATATTCACACTGGAACCATTTATATAACGGCACTCAGATTCTCGTCATCATACAAGCGTGTTTTTTTCCAGCCATTGAATTTACTGTCATAAAACGTCAGGTCGTTATCGATCGCATACTCATAACAGCTTCTGAACAACCGCGCCGTACGAAATGCATGCAATTCATCGTCGGCCGTCACTTTTTCCACGTTACCAACCTGAAAAGTCTTATTTCTGGATTTGCCGTTACTGACCCAAAAGACGGTATAGCAAAGATAACTTTTATCTTTTCTATGATCATATTTGATGGTTCTGGATACACCGGTGACACCGGTCGTGGTTTTATTTTTCGGGGGCTTGAGAAAGCGCGTCTTACTGCCTTTTAATACTACCAGCATCTGGTCGCGCCAAGTGATGGCAGCCTTTAAAGACTTGCCTTTGTTCCCCCACAATTTATGCGAAAAATAACGGCTGCTCTCTTTTCCGCGCCTTACAATACGTACCTGAAAACCAAATACATCTGGCTCAGTTATATGTTTATGTTTTGCCATGGATATAAACCCGTCAAACGAATTGCTAATCAAATTTAACAGCAAAGCTAGGCCGCCAAATTTTCTGTCTCTCTGAAACTTTCAGCTTTGTATTATTTTTGTGTAAGCTGATGATTACAAATTATCGCTAAAGTTCAAATAAAAGCAAGTAAAAATCACAACAATTTAGACAATTCCCGAGTAATTTAGTGTAGAATAACTTAATCCCACTTTTTCAGTGGTTAATTACAAGTTTATAACCCTTTGTTTTTTCAAATTTTTTGGAGATAATCGATGAGCGTACTGGTAGGTAAACAAGCACCCGATTTTACAGTTCCCGCTGTTTTAGGTGATGGCCAAATAGTTGATTCATTCAGCTTTTCTGAAGCCACTAAAGGTAAATATGCTGTAATAGTGTTCTACCCCTTGGATTTCACCTTTGTTTGTCCGAGCGAGCTGATTGCTTTAGATCACCGTCTTGATGAGTTTAAAAGCCGTGGCGTAGAAGTAATCACCGTTTCCATTGATTCTCATTTTACCCATAATGCCTGGCGTAATACGCCGGTCAATCAAGGCGGCATCGGTCCTGTCCGTTACACCATGGCGGCAGACTTATCTCACTCTATCGTCAAGGATTATGACGTGGAAGCCGATGGTGGAGTGGCTTTCCGCGGAAGTTTCCTGATAGACCGTAACGGTATCGTTCGTCATCAGGTGGTAAATGATCTGCCCTTGGGCCGTAACATGGATGAACTGTTGCGTATGGTAGATGCTCTTCAATTCCACGAAGAACATGGCGAGGTTTGCCCGGCAGGCTGGAACAAAGGTGATGCAGGTATGAACGCAAACCCGGCCGGCGTTGCGGAATACCTGGGTAAAAATGCTGAAAAACTGTAAGAATAACAGTTAATTAGTTTGTAAAGGCGCATTGTATTGGCACAATGCGCCTTTTTTT
>SWCD01000475.1_pt1 | contig 68701 bp, 21 predicted proteins | sample 4693011 | NCBI WGS metagenome assembly SWCD01 (sample SAMN10267278, study PRJNA491770) | bioreactor metagenome | isolation source: DHS bioreactor inoculated with marine | place: Japan: Omine Ridge, Nankai Trough
CACCAGCGCCGAGCGGTCGTTCGCGATCTATGCCGAAGGCGACGTCTCGGTGATCGGCATCGACGGGCTGCGGATCGAAGGGCGGGTGCAGATCTGGATCAACAACTCGGGCCGGATCTTCAACACCACAGTGACCAGCGTGCCGCGTCTGGATCCGTCCGAGACGCTGGCGCCGCTGGCGGTCAAGTTCACCTCGGGCGCGATGGAGCAGGTTCTGGGCAACGTGCTGATCGGCATCGCGGCGGATGGCAGCCCCGATGTGCTGAAGATCACTTCGGACGATGTGCTGTTCACCCGCGCCGCCGATGGCCGCATCGTGGTCGATGCGCCGGTGTCGCGGATCACCATTACGCCGGGCGGCAACGCCGATCAGGCCTTCGGTCTGCGCGGGGCCGCGCGCTTTGCCTTCGGCGGCACTCAGGGCTTCCAGATGGAAGACATGCGGCTGACCGGCTACACCATCAATGGCGAGGAATACGACATCCCGCAGACCACCCTGCGCGGGATCAAGCCGCTGACCGCCGATCTGGCGTCGCCGCTGAACGGGCAGATCGTGCGGGTCGGCGACCTGAATTACATCGACGTCATCTTCAACAACAACAACCGCCTGTCCACCATCGCCAACCCCGACGGCATCATCGAAAGCTCGATCACCGACGAGGGGCAGGAATTCAACATCATCGTGCGGCAGGGCAGCGCCTATCAGCTGACCGTCTCGGGCGCCGCCACGCGGGTCGAGGGCACCACCCGCCCCACCTTCCGCTATCAGATCATCGGCGATCTGCCCGTCATCACCGGCGACGCGCCCATCACCTATGAGATCGAGTTCATCGCCGGGTCGTGGACCGATGCCGCCAATGCCCTTGGCAGCTCGAAGGTTGAACGGTTCAAGCTGCTGCGGGATCTGACCTCGTTCGGCGGCGCCGACATCACGCTGGAGCGGATCGCCAACCCCGGTGCCACCGTCGGGCTGGTCAACCCGCTGAACGGCGCCACGGTCGACACCGCCCTGCTGAACGCCAACGGCTATATCGACGTCAGCTTCCGCACCCGTCCGGGGCAGGTGCTGGATGCAAGCTCGATCACCGGCGACGAGATCCGCATCCGCAACACCGGCGGCGCGGCCAATATCTCGGGCGGGGCGCTGAGCGTGACGCAGATTTCGGCCACCACCTTCCGCTATTTCGTCACCGCCAAGGCGCCGCCCGTGGGCAGCGCGCCGGCGGCTTCGGCGACCAGCGCCTCGAACCCGGTGTTCTCGGCGGGCGATGTCGAGGTCGAGTTCATCGCCGGAAGCTGGACCTACACCCAAGGCACCGCCACCAAGGTCTTCGCAGACGAGCTGACCGCCGGCACCGTCGCCTATACCGAGCGGTTTACCACCGCCCTTATCCCCGCCTCGCGCGCCGAGGGCATCCGCATCGCCGTCGGGCCGGTCCTGATTGAATCGCCCTCGGTCGGTCTGTCCAAGCTGGCCTTCCGTGACGGTCTGCTGGTGGTGACGCTGGGCATCGGCGCCGAGACCGCATCGCTGAAGTTCGGCACCACAGGAAGCAGCGGGCCGTCGGTCGAGATCAAGAAGCTGCTGGTCAAGTTCGACGTCTCGGTCGACGTGCTGAACGCCATCGGCGGCGGCCCGGCCAACCCCGAGTTCACCGGCAAGTGGTCGGTCTCGGCCGACAGCCTGATCGGCATCGTCCCCGATGTCGTGGTGTTCGAGGCCGAGAAGATCACCATCGGCTACGACCCGAACTACAAGGCCGACAAGGATCCGCTGAAGGTCCAGAAGGCGCTTTCGGGTGCGGGCCAGACCTTGGTCGAGATCGACCGGATCGCCGTCACCTTCCCGAAATTCGGCATCCGCGGCGAGATCAATTCGACCACGGTCGACGGCAAGACCGTCAAGGGCCTCAGCGTTTACGACAACGGCTTCCGCATCGGCGAGGGCGTCATCATCTACGGCCCCTATGTGGGTGCCGAATACGCCAACGCCAGCGCCGCCGAAGCCACCGGCACGCCGGGCGAGAAAATCCGCTTTGGCAGCATTCTGGAATTCGACGACCTGCGCATCGGCGTCAGCAACCTGACGGTGATCTTCGGCCAGTCGGTCAGCTTCTCGGGGACGGTCTTCGTGGCGTCGGGCGGGGCGAAGTTCGCCCCCGGCAAGCCCGTGTCGGCCGACATCCGCGACCGCGCCGGCCCCGAGGCCAGCGATCCGGCCAATCCCAACAACTCGGAAGCGCTGCGCATGGGGCTCAGCTTTGCCGACGGCAAGGTCGATGGCTTCATCTTCAAGATGGACACCTTCCGCCTGCAACTGGGTCCGAACCTGACGCTGACCGGCGTCGATCTGGATCTGGACACCGGCGCCGCCGCCAACGAAGAGCTGATCAGCTTTGCCGCCATCGGCGCCGAGCTGACCATCGGCAGCGTCGTTCTGCAGGGCGAGGCGCGGCAGTTCGCCTTCCTTGGCGACGGGTCCTTCGTGACCAAGTCGGGCTTTGGCGTGTTCATCGGCGTGGGCTCGACCACCGGGGCCTCGTTCCGCTGGCCCGCGTGGCTGCCGATCCGCATCACCGAGATCGGCGTGCAATGGGCCGACATCCAGAACGCGCCCGAGGATTTCGTGCTGACCCTGTCGGCGGCGGTCACCGGCATTCAGGGCAACCCCGGCCTGCAGTTCGAGGGCGCGATCGAGGGCATCAAGATCGACGTGGGCCTGCTTCTGGCCGGCAAGTTCCCGGTGATCGCCATCGACTCGATGGGTGTCTCGGTCTCGGGGCAGATCTTTGGCGGCCAGCTTGAGGGTACGCTGATCGGCGGCATCGTCCGGCTGGACGCCACCGGCAACCAGATCAGCACCTTCGATCTGACCACCCCGGTGACGGACCGCATCTTCTTTGTCGGCGTCGAGGGTGGCTTTGCCTTTGCCGGTCTGGGCGGCTTCACCATCCGCTTCGCCATGAGCGAGCTTGGGCCGCTGGGCGTGCTGGTCACAGGCTCGGTCCCCGGCGGCATCCTGCTGGAGCCCAACACCGGCCTGTCGATGAACAACTTCACCGGCGGGGTCGAATTCTTCAGCACGCTGCCCGACATCACCGATCCCAACCAACTGACCGGCCCGGCCTTCCTGCTGCCCAACGACATCAGCGTCGATGGCTGGCTGGATCAGGTGCAGGGGCAGGTGGTCAACCAGTTCAAGGCCATAAAGGCCAACCCCTCGCGCAGCGGGTTCACCGCCGCCTTCACCGCGCCGATGATCATCACCGGCAGCGCCAAGCTGTTCTCGATCTACACGTCGGAGCTGACGTTCAACGGGCAGGTCACCCTGCGGATCTCGACCGACGGCAAGATCCTTGTGATCGGTCAGTTGAACTTTGCCGCCGACAACCTGTCGATCTCGGCCCGGCTTTACGCCAACCTGTCGAAGATCGCGGCGGGCGAGGCGACGATCCTGTTCCTGGCCAAAGTGCCCGATCAGGTCGATCTGCTGACCATCGAGGGCAGCCTGCGCTTTGGCTTCACCAACCTGCTGGGCGAGGATCTGGCCTTTGCCGTGGTGCAGGATCAGGCCGCGCGTCCGACGCAAAAGCTGGCAGGCCCGGGCAACGGGTCCGAGATCGGGACCGGGCAGATCAACGGGCTGGCCTATGTCGATGTGACGTTCGAGGATCTGGCCGGCATGCAGCTTGATGCGGCCTCGGTCACGGATCTTGCGCCCGAGATCGCGATCACGACGGCTGGCGTCACCTTGGATACCAGTCAGGCCGCGACCCATGTGACGGGCAACACCTATCGGTTCTGGCTGAACGTCGATGCCTCGGTCGCGGACACGTTGAGCACGGTGAACTACGAGTTCCTGTTCCAAAGCTGGAAATACACCGAGACCGCGTCGAACGTGGTGTCGTTCAGCGCTTGGGGCGGGCTCGACGGGACAGCCTCGATCGGGGCCACGGCGTCGCCCGTGGTGATCGGCGCCTATCTCGACATCCTGTTCATCGCCGAGGTGGGCGGCGTGGTCACGCTGCCCGTCGCGGTGCCGCAGCCCTTCACCCTGCGCAACAGCGCGGGCGATGTGATCGCGATGACCTCCACCCGGATGGTCATGGGCGACGGCGTCGTGCGTTACTTCGTCGATACCAGCGCGCTGGCGAACAACCATTTGGCCGAGGACAGCTATACCGTCGAATTCACCGAAGCCGGCTGGACCAACCAGACCGCCGGCGGCACGCTGACCAGCGCCAAGACCGCCGACGCCACGTTCACCGTGCTGGCCCCGCGGGCCGAGCTGACCGGCCCCTTCGATCTGGTGACCCGCGGCGCGGTCTACACCGGCGACGTCAATGCGCTGAACAGCGCCGGGGATGCGATCTACATCACCCTGCGCACGCCCGCAGGCGGCGCCATCGACTATGCCTCGCTGACCGGAACCTTCGCGACCCTGACCGCGCCGGACGGCACCCCGACCACCATCGCCGCCAGCGACCTGACCCCGGTGCGGATGACCTTCGACGCCGACGGGTTCGCCACCTACGAGGATCTGTCGGCCCTGTCGCACGACGCCTTGGCCGAGCAGGGTATCACCCAGTACCGCGCCGATCTGCCCGGCGGGTTCAGCTATGCCACCGGCACCTATACCCTGACCTTCGCGGCGGGCGCATGGGCGGACGCGGCGGGCAACCTGTCGGCCTCGGCCACCATCGCGCTGCAGGTTGAAGGTGCCACGCTGGACCTTCTCAACCCCGGCGCGGACGCGGTGATCGACGTCAACCTTCTGGCAAGCCGCAACTATATCGACATCCGCTTCCCCGATGTGCCCGGCGACATGGCCGGATACGACCTGTCCTCGATCACCGACGCGGGGGCCGAGTTCACGCTGTCGGGCGCGGGCATCGGCACCATCGCCGTGGACGACACCCAAGCGCCGCTGCTGATCGACGCTTCGGGCGCGGGTCCGGTCTATCGCTACTGGCTGACCGGCGAGTTCGACGGCGGCACGCAGGTTTCGGATCTGGTGGTGACCCCGCTTGCGGGCGGCTGGTCGTTCGTCCGCGCCGACGCCAGCACCGCGGTCACGCTGACCCTGACCGAAGAGGCCAACGCCATCGTCCTGTTGGCCGCGGATGGCCAGCCGCTGTCGCTGACGGCGGTCTTCGGCGCGACGCCCGCGGGCTACACGCTAAGCGTCGACTCGATCCTGGATGCGGGCGCCGAGTTCGAGATTCTGACCACCACCGACGCCGCAGCGCTGGGGCTCGGCAACGGCAGCTTCCGGGTGCAGATCCCCGAGGGGGCCACCCCCCAGCGGGTCGAGACCGATCTGGGCGCGGTCAGCTACACCTACGCGCTTGAGGTTCAGATCGTGGCCGACGATCCGACTGTCGCGGTGCAGGGTCCGACGGCGCTGTTCCCGCAGAATGTGACGGTCACCTTCCTGCATCAGGCCGTGTCCTATACGCCGGTGTTCGACGCGGCCAACCTGCCGGTTCTGGCGGTGCAGGGCGTGAACGGCGTGGCCTCGGGCGCGATTTCGACCACGGTGACCTATGTCGACCTGCGGCTTTCGGCGGCGCTTGGCGCGACCTTGGCCAGCAGCGACCTGCCGGCGGCCGGTGCGATCCAGTTGACCGACGTCACCGGCACGCAGGCGGGCACCGAGATGCGGTCGCTGGGCGACGGCATCTACCGCGTGTTCTTTGGCGGCGATCTGGCCACCGGCCCCGCCACGCTGACCGTGGCCGCCGATGTCTTCGGCACCGCAGGCGCCCGCAACCGGGCCATCGCCAGCAGCTTCCGCGTGGCCGGTCCGCAGGCAGATCTGACCGGCGTCGATCTGATCGGCAACGGCACCCTGAACGGGCGCGGCTATGTGGATCTGCTGATCGCCAAGCCCGTGGGCGGCGATCTGAAGCTGGGCTCGGTCACGGATCTGGCGCCCGAGTTCGTCTTTGCCGGCGGCGACGGCAGAATTGCCTTTGACGCCACCCAAGCGCCCGAGCTGATCGCCACCACCGCGCAAGGTCACTTGTTCCGCTACTGGACCAGCGGCGAGTTCTCGACCGGGACCACGATCCAGCAGATCGCAACCCACGAGGGCGCGGCCACCTTGCTGCGCACAGACGGCAGCGCCATCACCGACAGCGGCCCGGTTGGCTTCGATCCGGCGACGCTGAACACGGGCTATGTCGACCTGCGCTTTGCGCCCACCTTCGGCGACGACATCGACTTCCGCACCTTGGGCGACGAGCTGTCGATCGTGACGGGGGCCGAGAATTCGGGGCTGGGCAGCGTGGCGCTGCAGCCCGCCGCGACCGCCATGCGGATCGGCGACGGGCTGACGGTGCGTTACTTCCTGACCGGCGATTTCACCGGCGGCACGGTCAGCTTCCGCGTCAACGCGGGCAGCTTCTCGTCGGGTGGGCACGAGGCCGAGGGCGGCGTGCAGCAGATCGCGGTGCGCCAGCTTGCGGGCACGCTGGCCGGTCCGGTGGATGGCGGCGTCACAGGCCTGAGCACGCAGGTCAACAAGGGCTATATCGACGTCACCTTCGTGATGCCTTCCTACGCCACCGAGATCGATCTGGCCTCGGTGCTGGATCTGGACCCCGAGGTGATGTTCACCACCCTGACCGGCACGCTTGCCGTCGACACGACCCAAGCGCCGCTGCTGCTGGGCCATGACGCGGGCAACCCGGTCTTCCGGATCTGGACCACCGGCACGTTCGCCGGCAGCGCCACGCCCGACAATGTGACCGTCAGCTTCATCGGCGGCAGCTTCAACTGGCTTGATGCCACCGGCGGCACGTTGCTGGCGCTGGCCCCGACCAATGCGGTCGACGTGCAGGTGCAGGAAACCGGGACCGGCAGCCGTTATGTCGAGATTCAGTTCGGCGACAGCAGCCTTCTGGATGCCCTGAGCGTCGAAGCCACCAATTTCGCGCTGGTCACCACCAACGGCACACAGATCGCGATCACGGGGGTCTCGGCCCGCGCACCCCCGAACACGTTCCGCTTCGAGCTTACCTCTTCCAACGACTACCAGACCGGCGAGTTTGCCACCCTGACCTACGACGCTGGCGCCTGGACCGTCGGCGGCACCGCCCCCGAAGGCACCACGCCCGGGGTGCCCGGCACCGCCACCACCGCGCAGGCCACGCAGACGCTCAGCATCACCGCCGCGCAGACCCGCAGCTACATCGACATCCGCTATGCCCCGATGGGCGATGTCGCGCTGCATCCCGAATTTGCCATCGACGCCACCACCCTTGACGGGGACGAGTTCCGCCTTGGCGGGTCCGGCGGCAGCGGCGTCAATCTTATCGCAGGCGCGCCTTCGGAAATGGGCGACGGCGTGTGGCGCTATTATACCGACCGGGGCTTCGGGCTGGGCGATGTGACCGTCACCTTCAACGAAGGCAGCTGGTCGGATCTGGCCGGCAACACCGGCGCCGCCGCCACCCAAAGCTTCAAGCTTGTGGACCGGATCGAGGGGGGTGCGGCCCCCGCGCAGGGCACGGCCCAATCCACCCGCGTCTTCTTCATCGAGATCAACGGCGGCATCCGCTACGAGGCCCCCGGCGTGGCCGAGCCGCTGCTGGAAAGCCGGGGCATGGCGCGTCTGACCTTTGGCGATTACGCCAAGGCCGACGGCTCCAAGGTCTTCCGCTTCTCGCTGGAATTCTCGGGCACCGCCAAGGTCGTCAAGCTGGGCAACATCGGCTCGATGGCCGGTGTGTTCGTGATCGAACAGGCCAGCGGCGCCGCAGCCCTGCCGCGGTTCTGGGGCGTCGCCACCATCCAGCCCAACTTTGACGCGCTGGCCGAGTTCGGCGTGCATATGACCGGCTCGGCCACCTTGCAGATGAACCTGTCGGGCGAAGATCAGGTCGAGACCCTGTCGCTGGAAGGCATCCCCGGCGATCAGCTTGGCGACAAGCTGGTCAGCAACGGCACGCTGGGTCTTTCGCCCACCGGCACCTTCTACGAGCAGACCGCCGTCGGCTCCGAGTTGCGCGACACCTTCGCTGCCCGCGACGTGACCCTTGGCGCCGATGCCAAGGTAGAGCTGGTGCGCAGCCTGTCGGGCGGCACCGACGCCCGCTGGCGGATCGTCGACGGGGCGCGGATCTACTTTGTAGACCGCAGCGGCACCGAGTTCACCCTGAGCTCGGAAGAACGGGTCTACAATCTGACCAAACAGTCCTTCGCCTTCGAGATTCTGGGCAGCGTCAAGCTGACCGCGCCGGGCGACTCGCCCCAGACCGACCCGGTTCTGGCCGAGATGAACGGCGGCTTCTTCCTGCGTCTGTCGCCGGAACGCGCCGAGGTCTTCGTGATCGCCAACGCCAGTGTCGGCGGCTCGCCGGGCGAGGCGGCGGTAAGCGCGGGCGCTCTGGGCGTCTTCATCATCGATTTCCAGAACCCCGGCGTGGCGGGCAGCCTTGCCCTGTCGCTGGAGACCGGCGGGCAGGACGGCGGCGCGGGCTCGCTGTCGGGCGGTATCCCCGAGGATATCCTGCGGTTCGACGCCACCGTCACGCTGCTGTTCAACACCACGATGACCGAGCAGTTGTTCAAGGTGCCGACCTCGTTCCTGCCGCTGTTGCCGGCCAATGCGCAAACCTCGATCATCATCGACGCGGCCAAGCCGGCGCTGGGTCAGGTCCGCGCCCCCGCGGGGGCCACGCCTTCGATCTACTTCGTGGCCCGCATCACCGGGTCGATCACGCTGATGGACGCGGTCACGCTGAACGGCTTCTTCGAGCTGTCGGTCGAAGGCAGCGGCGAGAATGTCAGCGTGCGCATCACCGGCTCGGTCTCGGGGGCGATCCAGAATTTCGGCGCGGTGTCGGGCACCATAGACCTGACCCGCACGGTGGGGGCCAATACCGGCGTCGTGGGCCGCGCCTCGCTGGCGCTGGTGGGCGCGCCTGCGGTGCCGGGCCTGTCGGTCAGCGCGATCCTGAGCCTGGAGATCAACAGCTACACCGCCTCGGGCGATCCCGAGTTCCTGCTTTACAACACCATCCTGTCGCAGGCCGAACTGGCGCAGCCCAACAGCGACCACTACACCAACCTGACCACCGTGGGCACACAGACCTTCGGGGATGTGAAGATCCGTCAGGGCCTGACCCTTTATCTGGACGGCACGCTGGAGTTTTCGGGTCTGGCCAAGTTCCGGGGCGTGGTCATGCTGGGCTTCAAGGTCGGCACCTCGGGGCTGCGGCTGGAAGCCGGGCTGGATCTGCGGGTCGAGCTGGTCGGCGTCACACCCGCCGTCGGCAGCAGCTCTGCGATGGGGCTGACCGGCAACCTGCTGATCTCGGACGGGGGTTTGGTGGTCTATGGCCGGATCGCGCTGCCGCAACTGTCCATCGCCGGGGGCGCCGTGGTCTTCAGCGGCTCGGCGACGTTCCAGTTGAACACCTTCTCGTCGGCGCAGACGCTCAGCATCGGGGGCACCTCGAACACCGTGGCGCCGGGGCTGATGATGGCCATTCAGGGCTCGGTCAGCTTCGCCGGTCTGGCCAATGCGTCGGGCAAGGCGGTGATCGCGGTCCAGCAGGGGCGGTTCGCCATCAGCTTCGACGTGGTCTTCGGTCTGGGCGGTCTGTCGGCGCGGGCACAGGGCGGCGCGTTCCTATATTACTCGGGCCAGCAACTTACCGGGCTGGCGCTGGTGCTGAACGTCTCGATCGACGCCAACATCGCGCGGGCCATCGACATCAAGGCCAGCGGCAAGCTGTTGCTGAACGCCTCGGGTCAGGCCCGGACCGAGCTGGGGCATTATCTGGCCGCCAACAGCTTCCGGCTGCAACTGACCGGCAACGTGTCGCTGCTGAAAGTGCTGAAGTTCAACGCCTCGTTCGACGTGAACGTCATCGCCAACGAATGGACCGTCAGCTACCGCGCCTCGATCGACTTCTTCGGCATCGCGACCATGAGTTCGCGCGGCACCTTCAGCCATGACGGCACCTTCGACATCAGCCTCAGCGGACGGCTGGTGCTGGGCAGCTCGTCCTTCGGCATCCGTGGGGAGTTCTCGCTGCGGGTCTATTACGCCAAGATTTACGACACCTCGGGGAACTTCGTCAGTTCGGCCCTTGGCGTGTCGGGCAGTGGCAGCGTCTCGGTGCTGGCGCTGGGTCTGTCGTTCGGCGTCTCGGTTGGCTTCTCGGCCACCGCCGAGGGCGCGGGCCGGGTGCCGATCCGCATCTCGGCGCGGGTCTGCGTCGATCTGTGGCTGACCGAGGTTTGCGCCTCGCCGTCCTTCACCGTGGGCTATGTCGAACTGCCGGCACCGATCCAGTTGGCGACGCTGGACCGCTCCACCGGCACGCTGCGTCTGAACATGGATCAGTACAACAATATCCGCGGCGTCGGCGTCGGCGAGGATGACGAGACCTATGTGATCGAGGCCGCCGACGGCGGTGGCGTCAAGGTGATCTTCTCGGGGCGCGAGCAGGTCTTTACCGGCGTCAGCAGCATTGTCGCTTCGGGCGGCGCGGGCACCGATGTTCTGGTGGTTCGCAAGGGCGTCACGCAGGATGTCACTTTCGACGGCGGCGCCGGGCTGGATGTGGTGGACTTCCAAGGCTCGGGCCGGGCGTTCATCAACATCAACAACATCGTCAGCGATCGCGGCGACCGGATCGTCATCGGCGCGGACGCGGCGGCGGGCTCGGTGGTTTACGGCACCAATGCCACCGGCACCGGGCGTGAATATTCGGACGTGATCGAAAGCTTCTCGCGTCAGAGCATCACGCTGGACGGGCGCGGCGGCGATGACTTCATCACCCAGTATGGCGGCGGCGCGGCCACCATCCGGGGCGGGTCGGGCAATGACGTTCTGAAGGGCGGCGCCGGCGCCGACTGGATCGAGGGCGGTGCCGGCGACGACGAGATCGACGGCGGCAACGGCGCCAACGTCATCTTTGGCGGCGACGGCAAAGATGTGATCTTCCGCGCGCTGGCCTCCTCGGGGCTGGAGGTCATCAACGGCGGCGCGGGCCGCGACACCGTGGTCGTTACCGGCACCTCGCGGGTGGATAACGTGCACATCCGCACGGGCTCGGTCTATGTCACCAACGCGGGCGACGGCTCGGGCCTGCGGATCAACACGCCCAACGGCGGCGACGTGGTCGAAGAGCTGCGGCTGCAACTGCTGGGCGGGCAGGACATCATCACTATCGACCCGCTGGGCGGCACCGGCCTGCAGCGCGTGATCATCGACGACGACCTGAAGGTCGAGGGCGCGGGCGACACATCGCCTGCCGCGTATCGCGACGGCACCACCGACCGCGCCGCCGACCGCGTCATCCTGCGGGGCAGCGATCAGGCCGATGTCTTCACCCTGACCCAAGGCAGCGCCGAGGATGTGGTCATCGCCGCCAAATGGGGTTCGGCGGCTGTGGTCACGATCACCCTGAACGATTTCAACCGCGCTTCGGGCGACGCGCTGGTGATCGACGCCGGCGCCCAGAACGACCGGATCGACGCGCAGGCCCTGACCGCCGATCTGCTGGCGCTGACCCTGAACGGGCAGGGCGGCAACGACCGGATCATCGGCAGCGCCTTCAACGACGTGTTGGACGGCGGCACCGGCGACGACACCCTGACCGGCGGCGAAGGTCTGGACATCTTCAACGACACCGGGCTGGCCAGCGACAGCGACACGCTGATCGAGGTCTTCGCCGGTGAAGACATCGCGCTGTTCGAAGATAAGCTGGTGGTGGGCCGCCTGCTGAACGCCTCGGGCGGGCAGTTCGCAGTTGGGCAAACCACCGACGGCACCCTGCGCCAGACCGGCGACATCTGGACCGCCGCCGGCATCGCCGGGACCGCCACCACGATCGAGGCCATCAACGGCATATTCGAGGTTGTCTTCCTGACCGGCGGCGACAGCGCCAACAACACGCTGGTGGTCAACGATCTGGACGGTCAGATCCGCGTCGGCGCGGACAGCCTGTCGGTGCGCGCCTTTGACGGTCACGTCACGCTGGACAACAAGGCCGGCCCGGGGCTGGAGCATTACCTGATCAACGCGCCTGCAGGGGCGGGTTTCGAGGTCGTCGTGGCCAACACCGGCGCGGGCGCGGACAAGCTGGTCTTCGCCGGATCGGCGGGCGACGATCTGGTCACCGTCACCAACGGGCTGATCCAGACCGCGCTGGTCGCCGGCGTGGCCCCCGTGGCAGGGGCCGAGGATCTGCGGACCTTCGGCGCCTCGCTGGTCCGGATCGGCCATACGGGCGTTGATCATGTCGAGATCGATACCTTCGATGGCGGCGACGTGGTCGCGGTCCGCTCCAGCGATCTGACCCGGTTGGACATCAACACCGGTGCTGGTGACGACGTGATCAACATCGGCTCGGCCGCCGGGATCGACCCGCGCGTGCTTTACACCGGCGGCACGCTGGACCCGATCACCGGTCTGGTGGATGTGAACGGCTTTGACGTAGCTGTCGGCGGCAACGTAGTGGATCGTGGCAACGACCGGCTGAACATCGACGACAGCGGCTCTGCCGCCAGCCCGCGCGACGGGCGCATCGGTCTGGCCGACCGCGCCACGCCCGAGGGCGACGTGGTCGTCACCGGCTTTGGTCTGGGCAACGCGATCCGCTACACCGCGCTTGAAGCCATCAACCTCGATCTGGGCAACGGCGCGAACGGGGTCACCGTCGACAGCACCGGCCAGCGCGATGTGATGACCATCGACACCAACGGCGGCGCGGACGAGGTGCGGATCTACACCATGAACGGCCCGCTGAGCGTGACCACCGGCACCGGCGACGACGCGGTGATCGTGGGCGATCCGACCGGGCTGGGCGCGGGCAACGAGTACACGCTGAACGGCATCCTGAACGGTCATCTGACGCTGGACGGGCAGGGTGGCGCGGGCGACACGCTGCGGGTCAGCGACAATGGCGACATCACGCCCGACAGCGCCAATACGCTCACCGCCACCACAATCGTCGGCATGGGCATGACCCTTGGCGTGATCTACCACGGCTTCGAGGATCTGACGCTGGAGGCCAGCGACGGCAACACCGTCCTGCACGTCAACGGCACCATCGCCGGGCACACCCTGATCGACATGGGCGACGAGGTGCCGCTGGGCGACGCGATCAACGATGTGCTGAACATCGAACGGATCGGCGGCGTCACCGACACGCTGCTGGGCAACGGCAACGACATCGTCCGCGTCAACTACGACGCCGAGGGCAACCAGACCTTCCTGAACGGCTTGGACAGCGGCGTGCCGGGCGTCGGCAACACCATTGTGCTGAACGGCGAACAGGGCTCGGACTTCTACGAGATCGGCCTGTCGGGTCAGGGCGTCGCCCGCATCATCATCCGCGACACCGGCCTGCCGACCGACGGTCTGGACAAGGTCGAGATCAAGGGCACCAACAACAACGATCTGTTCCTGTTCCGCGCCAACGAGACATGGGGCGACGCGGCGCCCTACGGCGTGGGCGTGGTCTCGGCCATCGGTCTGGACGGGGCGGGCGCGCAGATCGCCGGCATCATCGAGCGGGTGGAATACGACCGCTCGATCGACGCGGGCATCCGGGTCTTTGGCCGTCAGGGCGACGACCGCTTCGTGTTCGACGACACGCTGGCCTCGGTTCAGGCGTTCGGGGACGCGGGCGACGACATCTTCCAGATCGGACAGCTGTTCAACTCGGCCCGCGACGCCTCGAACCCCTATAACGGGCTGGACGGCATCGACTATTACGTCACCACGCAGGTCACGCTTGGGTTCCTGTCGCGCGGGATCAGCTTCAACGCCTCGCTGCATGGCGGCATCGGCAACGACAGCTTCACCGTCTATTCCAACAAGGCCGAACTGTTCATGTTCGGCGATGAAGACGACGACAGCTTCTCGGTCCGCTCGTTCGTGCGGGTCGATCCCGAGGATCCGCAAAAGCCCTATACAAACATCAACGGCGGGCAGGGCGCCGACTTCATCGAATACAATGTCAACGCCCCGGTCCGCATCGACGGCGGCGACGGCTTCGACACGCTGACCGTGATCGGCACCGAGTTCGGCGACGACTATGTCATCACCGAAGACGGGGTTTATGGCGGCGGGCTGTTCATCAGCTTCGTCGGGTTGGAAAAGCTGGTCGTCGACGCGATGCAGGGCAACGACACCTTCTATGTCGAAAGCACCAAGGAAACCGTCATCCTCGAGATCGTCGGCGGGCTTGGCAGCGACAACATCAACATCGGCGGCGCCGAGCTGGCCGCGCGGACCGCCGCCGGCGAGATCACCGTCGTCTCGAACAGCCTGAACGGGCACAACGGGCTGATCGCCACCACGGTCAGCAGCAACGACGCCCGCTATCAGGGCATCTATGCCCGCGACGTGGTGGCCAACATCACGGACAACGACGAGCCGGGCGTCGTCATCCTTAAGGGCGCCGACGCCCTGCGGGTGTTCGAGAACCCGCTGGTGGACGGCGCGCTGATCCACAACAGCTATGCCATCGCCCTGTCGCGGGCCCCCGATCACGATGTCACCATCGCCATCAGCCCCAGCGAACAGTCCGAAAGCCTGCAGGCCGCCGGGGCGCGCGGCGTGCTGGTCAACGGCTCGGTGAACGGGACGCTGCTGACCTTTACCGCCGCCAACTGGTATCTGCCGCAGATGGTCACGCTGGTCGCGATCAACGATGCGCTGGCCGAGGGCAGCGGCGTCGTGCAGCTGCGCCACAAGGTGACGCAGACCGTGGCCCCCACCAGTGCGGGCAGCTACGACGGTCTGGTGATCGCCGATCAACTGGTGCGGGTGATCGACGACGACACCGCCGAGGTTCTGGTGTTCGCCCTGACCGAAACCGGCTCGGCGCTGGATGTGGCCAACGACAACCGCACCCCCGAGGATATCCGCCTGTCTGCCAATGGCGACACCGTGGCCGTCATGCTTAGCCGCGCGCCCACCGGGCCGGTCACGATCACCCTGTCGGCCAGCGGCGGCGCCAACCTGTCGCGCGGCGGCATCACCGGGGCCAGCAGCCTTGATCTGAGCTTTGACGCCAGCAACTGGAACGTGGCGCAGATGGTTGGGCTGGCCGCCAACGCCAACACCGCCCCCGAGGGTGTGCATTTCGCCCGCATCACGCCCACCATCTCCGGCACCGATGCCTTCCTTGGTCTGGACAATGCCGATGTGGCCCGCGGCGTCGCGGCCAACATCAACGGCGACATCAACCAGCCGCGCACGGCGGTCGTGCTTTACACCGGCGCAACGCTGGATCTGGTCCGCCCCGTCACCGCCCAGACCACGGGCTTTACCGAGGCGTGGACCATCACGCTGGACGGCCACGACTTCCGCTACACCGTCGCCGGCACCCAAGACGCCACCGCGCTGGCCGCCAATATCGCCGCCGCCATCATGGCCGACGCCCGCCGCCCCGACGGGCTGAGCGTGACCGCCACGGGTGGCCGCATCAGCTTTGCCAAACCCGCAGGCTTTGCGATCTCGGTCCGGGTCGAAAGCCAGCAGGTCGCCAACGGCTTCATCCTGCAGGCCGCCGCCGGCACCGATGTCAGCGTGATGATCGACGGTCAGGCCTTCGAGCTGGACGCGCTGGATGCCTTGGACGCGGCGCTGCCGTTGACCGGCGCACGGGCCGTGGATACGGCGGTGCTGACGCTGAAGGCCTCGACCGCCGACGGCACGCTGCTGGCCGACGGCACCATCCGCAACGGCGCCACATGGCTGCTGTATCTCGACGGCAAGAGGTTCGAGGCCAGCGCCCAGTTCGGTCGCGGCCTGCAGGATATCGTGGCCAAGCTGGTCGCAAGCCTTGCCGATACGGACTACGAGGCCTCGGCGCTGTATCGGCAGGCGGTTCTGCTGCCCTCGACCTCGGGGTCGGTCACGGCGGGCGCCCCATGGCAGGTCCGTCTGGACGGCATCGCCGTGCGCTACACCGCCGTGTCGGGCGACGTGGCCAACGGCATCGCCGGCATCGGGCGCAAGCTGGCCGCCGCGATTGAAGGCATGGGGCAGGGCTATACCGCCACCGCCGATGTCAACGGACGCATCACCGTCGCCCGCCCCGGCGGCGCGGCCTTCTCGGTCGTGATGATCGCCGATCCGGCGAATGAGACGCGGGTTGCCGTGGCCTCTGCCAACAGCGGCCACCCGCCGATTCTGGTGGCCGACACGATTGTTGTCTTCAAGAAGACCTCGGCGCCGGGCGTGCGCGCCTTTGCCGTGGATCTGCTGCGCCGTCCCCAGCAGTCGGCCGAAACCCAGATGGAAGGCGCCGTCGCCCACGCCCTGCAGCAGTTCAGCACCACCCATTGGGAGGATGCGACCCTGCGCTTCGCCGCCGGTGTCGCGATCCCCGCCGCCGCCCGCTGGACTGTCGAGCTGGGCTCCAACATCGTCTCGACGCCCAGCCTGCCGCAAAGCTTCGACGATTACGGCTATGTCGCCGGCACCAATAACGAGGCCGTGCTGCCCTCGGCCTTCGACGTCACCCTCTTCGACGACGATGCGCCCACGGTCGAGATTGTGGAAAGCGGCGGCTCGACCGACGTGGCCGAACGCGGTGCGGGCCAGCCGCAGATCACCGACAGTTTCGACGTGGTGCTGACCGGCGAGTTGACCGGCGACCAGCAGGTCACCGTCGATGTCACCCCGATGCCGACCCGCACCTACAACGCCGATCTGGCCTTCGATCCCGCCGCCAACTTCGGTCAGAACGACCGGGTGCAGGTCCGGGTCGCGACGGCGCTGGCCTCGGTCCGGCTGAGCGGGACGCCGACGGTGGGCGAGGTCTGGTCGCTGGTCCTGACCGACGAGTCCATGACCACAAGCGTTACCGCCAATGTTGAGGTGACCGCCGGCAGCACGCTGGAGTCACTGACGCAGACACTGGCGGGCGCATTTGCCGGGACCTATGCCGTGACCCGCACCGGCACCCTGCTGGAGATTTCGTCCACCGACGGCAGCCGCTTCTTCGCGCAGACCATGATCGACCGCGACAGCGCGGGCGCCATCGAGATCCGCCGCACCCAGGACTTCAGCTTCCGCAACGTGCTGGAAATCGAGATGACGGGCATCCCCGGCATCGGCGAGGCGTGGAGCCTGACCTTCGAGGGCACGACCTATACCCGCACCGTCCAGACCGGCGACAGCTTGGCCACGCTGGCCGCGCATTTCGGCGGGCTGATCCGCGGCGCCGACGATGTCGCCACCGCGGCGGGCGGGGCGCGGGCCTACGACATCGTGGTCTCGGGGCGCACCATCGCCATCCGGGCGCTGGCCGACGACGCCGCTGTTCTGGCCGTCAGCGCCGGGATCAGCCCCGACAGCGCCGGTCAGATGGACCTGCGCCAGTATGTGCGCTTCGACGCCAGCAACTGGGCCACGCCGCAGACCGTGATCGTGGCCGCGATTGACGACGAGATCATCGACGGCGGCGACGCCAAGGTCTTCGCGGCCTTCGACGAGCGGGTGAACTCGATCCGCGGCCCGGTCACCGTGATCGGCGGGCTGGCCCCCACCGACACCGCGCTGAAGACCCCGATCCTGCTGCCCGGAGAGACCAATATCGCCACCCCCGACGGGGTCATCGGCACCATCACCACCGATACGGACGGCGTCACCACGCTGACCGACGGCACGGTGACCCATGTGAACAAGGACTATGGCGAGCGTCCGGGCTTTGATCCGCGGATCAATCTGGTCTCGGCGCTTTACGATGTGGCGACGCTGGACAGCGACAGCAGCAGCGACCGGGTCGATCTGGCCACAGCGGGCCGCGATATCCTGTCGATGGCCGACGAGGCCGGGCTGACGGGGCGGGTCACGGTGGATGGCGCCGATGCGGTCACCTCGGGCGCCGCACTGGTCTACGGCACGCCGGATCAAGCCGATCTGCACCTGCTGGACTGGCTGTCGGCCACCGTCGATCTGGGCGGCACCGCTGCGGTCGGCACCTATACCGTCACCCTCAGCCCGACGCCGGGATCGGGCGCGGGTCAAGTCGTGGCCAGCATCACCACTACGCCGGGCACCGCCTATCTGGGCACCATCACCCGCCTGCTGGCCGATGCGATCAACGCCCAGAACGGGCCGTTCGTGGCGACCGCCACCGTCAATCTGCTGGGCCAGACCCGCCTGCGGGTGACCGAGGCGGGCGATCCCTCGAGCGGCTTCGACATCGCGGTCAGCGCCCCGGCGGGTGTCACCGCGACCATCGGCGGGCTGCCGGTGGCGGGGCAGTATTCGCAGGCCGGCTGGCTGATGATGGCGCTGCAGGTGCTGGACGACAGCGCCGGGCGCGTCTGGGCGCTGGATCTGAACGGCGTCAGCCGCAGCGCGACATCCACCGGCACCGCAGGCTCGATCACCCAGACGCTGCAAGAGCGGATCGCAGGCGCGCTGAAGCCCGTGGTCTCGGGCAGCTTCGTGACCATCGACGATGCGCTGCCCGACACCTTCGACGCCTCCAGCGGCACGGCCTATGATTACGCGCCGGTCAACCTGAACCTGCGCGTCGATGAAAGCACTCAGGTCGACACGCTGACCATCTTCAACGGCCAGAGCCCCGCCGCCGATGTGGGCCTGCTGACCGAAAACCACCTGAGCGGTCTGGGCATGGGCGGCGACGCCGCCATCGGCGGGCGGATCATTCCCGGCGGCATCGGCTATTTCGACATCGAGGTTCTGGACATCCGGCTGGGCCGCAACGGCGACCTGTTCGAGGTGGCCTCGACCCACAGCGGCAAGACCCTGATCGACAGCGCGGCGGGCAACGACGTGATCCACGTCCGCTCGACCGCCGGGCATACGGTCATCACCACCGGTGCCGGCACCGACCTGATCACCGTCGGCTCGGACCGGGGCGTGGTGGACCAGATCACCGGCCTGCTGGTGATCGACGCGGGCGGTCAGGCGAACGACCGGGTGAAGATCGACGACAGCGAGGACGGCAACGCCAACGTCATGACCCTGACCGAGGATCGTCTGAGCGGGCTCGACATGCCCTCGGTCGCCGAGGTGCAGCAGATCGACGTGCGCGGCATCTCCGGCCAGTTCAGCCTGGGCTTCGGCGGCACCGACCGGGCTTGGCTGGTGGCGCTGGACTTCGACACCGCCACCGCTGCCGAGAAGGCCGCCGCCATCGCCACCGCCAAGTCCGAGATCGACCGCATCACCGACGCGGACGTCCGCGTTACGCTGATCCGCACCGCCACGGGCTTTGCCTATCAGGTGGACTTCGGCGGCGTGACCGGCGGGCGGGATATGGCTGCGCTTACGGTTCAGGATATCTCGGGGCTGATCGCCGCCCCCGAAAAGACCCCCGACGTGAAGGTGACAGAGCTGCGCAAAGGCACCGTCACCCCGCAGAACGATCAGGTCGATGTGATCCGGCTTCAGGCCACCGGCGGCAGCTTCACGCTAAGCTACATGGTGGCGGGCGTGGACGGGATCGTCAGCCTGAAGACCACCACGGCGATTGCGTGGAACGCCACGGCGGCGCAGATTCTGGCAGCGCTGAACCCGGTGCTGAACCCGGCCAACGCCTATCCGTTCCTGCCCTACACCAACAACGTCTCGGTCGAGCGGTTCGGCGACGTCATCTACGTGATGTATCAGGGGACCGAGGCCCAGAACCGCGCGGCCATGATCGACACCAGCGGCCTGACCGGCCCGCAGACCGGCGCCGAGGTCCATTTCGACACGCCCGTCGCCGGGCAGGTCTGGACGCTGACGGTCAGCGACCTGATGACACCGCTGCAGGACAGCGCCTATGCGCCCGCCGCGGCACCCTCGGTCTTCACCGTCACGGCGCAGGCGGGCGACACCGCCCAAGACATCGCCGCTCGTTTCGCAGCGCTGGTCGAGGCCGCGCAGGGTCCGCTGCTGACCGCCCGCGCCGAGGGCGGCGTGCTGCGCATCGCCAGCCACTCCGAGACGCCGATCACCGTCCAGATCGCCGGCGCCCCGCTGGCCGCCCGTGGCATCCAGACCGATCGCGCCATTCTGGCCTCGGAGACCGACGGCATCGGCTATCACGCGCTGGCCTATCTGGAGGTTGATCTGGGCCGCGAAAGCGATGTGGTGAACGTGCAGGGCACCGCCGCCCACACCACCCTGCGTCTGGGCGCGGGCGACGAGCGGATCTATGTCTCGTCCACCGCCGCCGAGGATCTGGGCAGCGACATCCGCTTCCTGAAAGGTCATCTGGACGACATTCGCGGCATGCTGAACATCGAGGCCGGCACCGGGCGCCATCAGCTGATGATCTCGGACGAGGCGGCCATTACCGGCGACGGCACCACCGGCCAGCGGGTCGAGATCACCGACGACCGCGCCCGCGCCCTTGCCGCCGCCGCCGCGCGTGGCATCGACACCGAACTGTCGACGGGCAACGAGATCTTCGTGGTCGGTCTGGCCCCGCAGGCAATCACCTACGGCACCACCGCGGCGGGCAATTTCCTTGGCGGCGTCACTTACTGGAGCGGTTTTGACGCCGACGCCATCCGCATCGACGCGACCCACGACCGCGACATCGCGGGCAGCCGCACCGTCACCTCGCTGAACACCGGTCTGGGCAATGACGACGTGCTGGTCCTGCTGGACGGCGCCGACGGCTTCTTCGCGGTCAACGCTCAAGGCCCCTATGACGACCTGCGCTTCCGCGACGCCGATATCGTCGACGCCAGCACCACCACCCGCACGGTGGTTGTCTTCGGCGGGCAGGGCCGCGACACGCTGGACACCGGCAGCGCCGACGACATCGTCTTCGGTGATCGGGGCCGGGTGGAATACAAGGACGCCGACGGTGTGGTCGGGCTGCGCCTTGGCTCGGGCGGGCCCGAAGATATCACCGACGGCATCTGGCGCGCGCCCACCGAATTCTTCACCGTCGACGACGCCGTGGGCGATGCGGACACCATCCGCACCCGCGCCGGGGTCGATGTGATCCTTGGCGGTCAGGCCGGCGACTGGATCGACGCAGGGACGGAAGACAACATCGTGCTGGGCGACGCGGGCAAGGTCACCACCGCCATCGCGCCCGCCAACTTCGGCAGCCTTGAGTTTGCGCTGGTCGCGGTGGAAACCACCTCACCCGAAACCGGCGGCGCCGACACGATCTTCACCTATCTCGGCGCCGACCTGATCCTTGGCGGGGCCGGCGGCGATATCATCTTCGCCAGCCAGTCCGAGACCGCCGCCACCCCCGACGACATCAATCTGGTCTTCGGCGACTTCGGCGGCGTCTACTGGAATGACGACGGGGATCTGGCCAGCCTCGACCGCGCGGTCTCGACCGCGACGGGTCTGGGCGGCGATGATGTGATCTTCACGGGGCTGAACGACGACATCGTGATCGGCGGCTTTGGTAGCGACGAGATCCGCGCCTCGGAAGGGCAGAACCTTGTGATCGGCGACAGCGGCGAGATCCTGTCGGGGGCGCAGGCGGTCAATGTGCCCTCGTTCGGGCTGGCGCTGCGCACCATCCGCACCATCGCCGACAGCATCGGCGGCGACGACAAGATCTGGACCGGCAGCGGCACCGACATCATCTTGGGCGGGCAGGGCGGCGACGAAATCCGCGCCGGTCAGGGCGACAACGTGGTGCTGGGCGACAACGGCGAGGCCGTGTTCGAGACCGCCGCCCCGAACTTCGGCACGCTGCCCTTCGCGGTCATCACCATCTTCACCAAATCCCCCGAAACCGGCGGCGCGGACCTCATCTACACCGGCCTCGGCTATGACATCGTCATGGGCGGCGGGCTGGGCGATCTGATCGTGACCGACGAGGCGCAAGGCTTCGCGGGTGCCGACAAGGGCGACATCGTTCTGGGCGATCACGGTCTGATCAATTATCTCGACCCGGTCACAGGCTCGATCGCGGTGCTGCGCGATGTGATCTCGACCGCCGTGGTCTGGGGCGGCGACGACACCATCCGCACCGGCGACGGGGTGGATGTGGTGATCGGCGGCAACGGCAACGACGACATCGACACCGGCCAGCCGCAGAACCTGACCGACGTGGTTCTGGGCGACAACGGCAAGCTGACGCTGAACGGCACCGGCCTGTTCCGCGCCCCCGACGCCAACGATCCCACGGGTCAGGAATTCGGCGTCGTCAGCTTCAACTTCGGCGCGGGCCACAAGGGCCACCGCGACGCGGACGGCAATTATACCGGCACCTATGTCTATGACGTGGCGGGCGTGGGGACCTCGGCCTCGGATCTGCCGGCGCCGCGTGCCGACGGCTGGATCAACCTCGACGACGAGGCCGGCACCTATGGCGACGAGGCGCAAGAGCGTGTCACCGACGACGCGGGCACGATCCTGCCCGGCATCGTGCTGAGCTGGCGCAGCCTCGACACCGACGGGGACGAAGAGCGCACCCGCTCGGACCACAATGGCGATCTGCTGGCCCCCGTCTCGGACGATGCCCGGATGTTCGACGGCTACCTGCGCGCCGACGACGAGCATGTGATCGAGCTGACGCTCAGCGGGCTGGCCGGTCATTACCAAAGCTACGACATCTACGTCTATCTGGACGCGGGCAACGACGAGACCGACCGCCGCCGCTCGACCGTTCGGGTCGTGCAGATCGGCGACACCGCCTATTTCGTCAACGACCCCTACGACACCCAGTTCGACGGCACCTACCGCCGCGTGACCTCGCAGGATGCAGGCGCGCCCGGTCTGGGCAATTACGTCGTGGCCACCGGGCTGTCGGGTGACAGCCAGCTCATCCGCATCTCGGTCGCGGGCTTCGGCGACACCAAGTCCGAGGCGGTGATCTCGGGCATCCAGATCGTCGGCCGCAGCTATCCGATCGACACGTTCCAGACCATCGCGCCCGAGGTGGGCGGCAATGACACCATCGTCACCGGCGGCGGCGCGGACATCGTTCTGGGCGGCGCGGGCAACGACACGATCACCACCCACGGCGACGCCGATGTGGGCCATCTGGATGCCGACACGGTGATCGGCGACAACGGCATCGCCACCTTCCTGATGGTCGGCGCACCCGGCGCGGCGCAGGTCGGCGAGCTGCGCGAGATCGCTACCATCAACGGCCCCGACACCACCACCTATGACGACCGGATCACCACCGGCAACGGTCAGGACCGGGTGATCGGCGGGCAGGGCAACGACTGGATCGACGTGGGCGATCGCGGCCCGCACAACGGCGTCGACGACGCGACCCAAGGCACCGACGTGCTGACCTTCAGCGTCAACTTCGCCAGCGGCGTCGACGAGGGGTATGTCAGCGGCACTGCCGGATACGTTGCGGCCTCGAACTGGGTCAACTTCGACAACCACGACAAATATGGCCACGACGACGACGACGACGACAAGCACCACAAATATACCCGCGAGTCGGTCAACGAGGGCGGCGTCACCGTCACCGTCTGGCAGCAGGACAGCAAGTATCTGGAACGCGGCGAGACCAAGAAGGGCGTCAAGCATGTGGGCGTCGACGATCAGGCGCAGATCGATCCCGACACCCAGAATGGATACCTTTACAACGGCGCGATCTATGCCAAGTCCAAGAACACGCTGGCCGTGGATGTGACCGGGCTGGCCGCGCTTTACGGCAGCGACACTTACGACGTCTATCTCTACATCGACGCCGAGGATCGCGACGCGGCGACCACGGGCGGCTATCGTCTGATCGCGCTGGACGGCACCGCCTATGGCGTCGCCGACCCCGAGGGCGTGAACTTTGCCGGCGAATTCCTTGCCTATGACCCGCAGAACCCGGATCAGCCCGCCAATGTGGTGATCTTCCGCGATGTCAGCGGCGACGCCTTCTCGCTGCGGATCACGGCGGGCGGGTCGTGGATCAAAGGCAAGTGGGTCGAGAACGACCGTGACACCCCGTCGATCGCGGGTCTGCAGATCGTGGGCGGCGCCGACAAGGACGCCGTGATCGCCCAAGGCGACTATGACGCCGACCGGGTGCTGGGCGATCAGGGCGTGATCCGCATCTTCGACGGCGAGGTCTACGAGATGCTGGCCCAGACCGGCGCGCCCGGCACCGCGGATGACACCATTCTGGGTGGCGAGGATGGCGATGTGCTGATCGGCGGCGACGGCAGCGACACGCTGCGCGGGCAGGGCGGCGACGACTTCCTGACCGGCGACAACGCCCGCGCGGTTCTGTTCCGTGGCGAGATGGTGATCGACGACTACAAGCACGCCGACAAGGACCACGATCACCATCTTGATCCCTTCGGCCTGATGGCGCTGCAACTGATCGACGTGACCCAAGGCGCCGGCGACGTGATCGAAGGCGGCACCGGCGACGACTGGGCATGGGGCGGTATCGGCGACGACACCTATGTCTTTGCCGGGTCCGGTCTGGGCACCGACCGTCTGGTCGAGGCCGGCGACCCCCACGACGACCACAAGGGCCACGATCACGACGATGACGACCACAAGCATGGCGGCAAATACCACAGCCACGCCCCCGTCGGCCTGCCCAACGACACCGGCGACACGCTGGACTTCAGCCAGTTCGTGGGCACGGTGGACATCGATCTGGGCGACGGCCAACGTCAGACCGTCAATGGCGACAAGCACGGGCACCACGATCACGGGCACGATCACGGGCACGGGCACGACGACCACAAGAACCACAGCCCGCTGAATCTGGCGCTGACCCTGTTCGACGGCTCGGCGTTCGAGGATGTCGCGGGCTCGGACTATGACGACAAGATCAAGGGCAACGACCGCAACAACACCCTGCTGGGCAACGCCGGTGATGACGAGATCGACGGCCACGCGGGCTCGAACTTCATCTCGGGCGGGGCGGGCGACGACCGGATCAAGGTGGGCTCGGGCCGTTTTGGCGACAAGAGCCCGGCGTCGAACATCGTGCTGGGCGGGGCGGGCGATGACTATATCACCGGCGGCGCGGGCGACGATCTGATCGACGGGGGCGCGGGCAACGACAAGATCAAGGCCAGCAAGGGCAACAACGTGCTGCTGGGCGGCGACGGCGACGATTATATCAAGGGCAGCAAGCACAGCGTGATCGAGGGCGGCGCCGGGCGCGACAAGGTCAAAGGCTCCAAGCACGGCACCAACACCGCCGACACGCTGGACGCCGATTACCTGGAAACCGCGCTGAACCGCTTTCTGTCGGACTACTTCCTGCACTTCAACCGGCCCGACTTCACCATCACGACCGCGGGCTACCAGCCGCTGAATCTGCTGTTCGCCGATTTCATCGACGACACGCACGCCCCATAAGCGACCGGCCCGTAAGCGATTGGCCCGGCCCCAAAGGCCACATCCACCGCCTCAGCAGTGCCATCGGATGACAATTTCATTGCCATAGAGTTGCCCAGCCGTATGGTCTAGGAAGGTCTGGGCGGATTTTCGCTGACCGCGATGCCCCGGACCTGTGGGACCACAGGCACAAGACGGTCAGCCCAAAGCAAGATTTTTTGAGACGCGCGGCGCGGGTCGCTTGGCGCATATTGGGGTCAGTGTAGTGAACGAAAAAGCCGGGCAATTCCACGCCAGCCATGTCTTTCTGGACGCCGAGTCCTTCGCCAAGCTGACCGGCAGTTCGGACATGGGGCAGATCACCGCGGCGTGGCTCTCGGCGCTGGCGGGGCAGGCGCCCTCGGTCCGGCAGGGGCTGGTGGTGCTGGCGGGCACCGGCCAGACCCGCTTCGAGCCCGCGGCCATGTGGCCCCGCGGCGCCACGCCCACGCGCGAGTTGATGGCGGCGGTGAACGGCGCGGTCAAATCCCGCCGCATGATCATCGAGACCACCAAGACCGGCGGCGCCGCCGTCGGCATTCCGGTGATGCTGGGCGATCAGCTACGCGGCGCCGTGGCCGTTCTGTCCGAGGCCGAGGAAGGGCAGGACCAGTCCTCTTTGCCGTTGGTTATCGACCAGTTGAAATGGGCCTCGGGCTGGATCGAGGCCGCGTTGCGCCGCCAGCGCGTCACCGGGTCCGACAATCTGGTCACGGTGATCGAGCTTCTGGCCACCAGCCTGCACCACCGCCGCTTTGCCGAAGCCGCCACCGCCGTCGCGACCGAGCTTTCGGGCGCGCTTGGCTGCGAGCTTGTCGCCGTCGGTCTGCTGCGCGGGCGGCACAACCGGGTGCGCGCCCTGTCCAACAGCGCCACCTTCGGCAAACGCGCCAATCTGGTCCGCGGGATCGAAGCCGCGATGGACGAGGCCGTCGATCAGCAGGCCGTCATCACCTATCCCGCGACCGATAAAGCCGCCGCCGATCCGTTGACCGCCGACCCCGGCGACACCCACACCACCGTGCCCGACCGGGTGACCCGCGCCCACCGGGCGTTGTCGAAACTGACCGGGGACAGCAGCTTTTGCACCGTGCCGCTGACCGAACAGGGCCGCCTGCGCGGTGCGCTGTTGCTGCAACGCCCCGAGGGCGAGACCTTTGACAAAAGCGCCGTCGAGATGGCGCAATACGCGGCGCTTCTGGTCGGCCCGGTGCTGGACATCAAACGGCGCGAGGATCGGTGGCTGATCACCAAGGCCGGGGACTCGGTGTCCGGCCTGTTCGGCGCGATCTTCGGGCCGCGCCACGCCGCGCTGAAGCTGGGGCTGATCGTGCTGACGGCGGTGGCGCTGTTCTTCTGGTTCGCCACCGGCACCTACCGGGTGACTGCCAACGCCGTGGTCGAGGGGCGCATTCAGCGCGTGGTCACCGCCCCGCTGGCGGGCTTTCTGGCACTGGCCGAGGTGCGCGCGGGCGATCCGGTCTCCAAGGGCCAGCTTATGGCGCGGATCGACGACCGCGATATCCGGCTGGAGCGGCTGAAATGGTTCGGCGAACGCACCAAGCAGCGGCAGGAATACAGCCAAGCCATGGCACAGCGCGACCGCACCAAGGCGCGTATTCTGTCGTCGCAGATCGAACAGGCCGAGGCGCAGATCGCCCTGCTGGATCAACAGCTAGAGCGGATGCAGATCACCGCCCCCTTCGACGGCGTGGTCGTCAGCGGCGATCTGACCCAAGCGCTGGGGGCGCCGCTGGAACGCGGCGACGTGCTGTTCGAGGTGGCCCCGCTGGACGAATACCGCGTCATCCTGCGGGTGGACGAACGCGACATCAGCGACGTCTCGAAAACGCAATCCGGCCCGCTGGTGCTGTCGGCGCTGCCCGACACGCCCTACCGGGTGGCGGTGACGCGGATCACGCCGATCTCGTCGACCGAGGCGGGGGCGAATTTCTTTCAGGTCGAAGCCTCGGTCACCGACGGCCCGATCGCCGATCTGCGCCCCGGCATGGAAGGCGTCGCCAAGGTCGAGGTCGAGGAACGGCGCCTGCTGTCGATCTGGACCCGGCGGCTGGTGCTGTGGGCCCGCATGACGTTCTGGTCCTGGAGGCCCTGAGACCGTGGCGGGGTCGCTCTTTTCCCCCTCGTGGTATCGGGTGCAGAACCTGCGCCCGCGCCTGCGCCAGCATGTGAACATTCACCGCCACGATTACCGGGGCAAGGTGTGGTTCGTGTTGCAGGATATCGCCTCGGGGCGGTCGCACCGCTTTTCGCCCGCCGCCTACCGGATGGTGGGGATGATGGACGGTCGCCGCACCATGTCGCAGCTTTGGGACATCCTGAACGAACAGCTGGGCGAACGCGCGCCCACCCAAGACGAGGCCATCCGCCTGATGGGCCAGTTGCACGCCGCCGACGCGGTGATCTGCGACGTGCCCCCCGACAGCCGAGAGCTTTTTCGCCGCCAGCAGCGCAACGAGGCCAACCAGATCAAGCAGAAGATCTGGTCGCCGCTGGCGGTGCGTCTGCCCCTGTGGGACCCCGACCCGTTCCTGACTCGGACGATGCCCTATGTCGCGCCGCTGTTCACCCGCGGCTTTGCCGTGATCTGGCTGCTGCTGGTGGCGGTGGCCGTGGTGCTGGCGGCGATGAACATGGGCGCCATCACCTCGAACATCGGGGACCGGGTGATGACGCCGCAGAACCTCTTTGTGTTGTGGCTGGTCTACCCGGTGGTCAAGGCGTTCCACGAGTTGGGGCACGGCTATGCGGTCAAGAAGTTCGGCGGCGAGGTGCACGAGATCGGGGTCATGTTTCTGGTGCTGATCCCGGTGCCATACGTCGATGCCTCGGCGGCGTCGGGGTTCCGCGACAAGTATCAGCGAATGCTGGTCGGCGGCGTCGGCATCATGATCGAGCTGCTTCTGGCCTCGATCGCGCTGCTGGTCTGGCTGAACGCCGAAGCCGGCGCCGTTCATGCCGTGGCCTATAACGTGATGCTGATCGCCGGGGTCTCGACCCTGCTGTTCAACGGCAATCCGCTGCTGCGCTTCGATGGCTACTACGTGCTGGCCGACTGGCTGGAGATCCCGAACCTGTCGGGCCGGGCCAACCAGCATCTGGGCTATCTGGTCCAGAAATACATCTATGGCAGCCGCGACGCCACGCCCGCCACCTCGATCCCCGCCGAGCGGCGCTGGTTCGTCTTCTACGGCATCGCCGCCTTCATCTACCGCATGTTCATCATGTTCGCGATCATCGCCTATATCGCGGGCCGGTTCTTCGTCATCGGGGTGCTGCTGGCCATCTGGGCCGCTGCCACCCAGATCGCGGTGCCGATTGGCAAAGGAATGTCGTTCTTGTCCTCCAGCCCCAAACTGAAAACGAACCGCCGCCGCGCCGTGCTGACGACGCTGCTTCTTCTGGGCGCGATCGCGGCGCTGCTGTTCGCGGTGCCGGTGCCCCGGTCCACCATTGTCGAGGGTGTCACATGGCCCAGCGAACAGGCGCAGTTGCGGGTGGGCACCAACGGCTTCGTGCAGCCCTTGGGCCGGGTGCAGGGCCGGCTGGTTCGGCCCGGCGACGTGGTGGCACGGCTGGCTGATCCCTTCCTGAACGCCCGGCTGGACCTGATCGACGCCGAGCTTGGGGGGCTGGAGATTCAGCGCACGGCCCTTGCTCGCTCGGACCGGGTCGAGGCGGCGCTGATCGCGGGCGAGATCAAGCTGCGCCAGTCCGACCGCGCCCGGCTGGTCGAACAGATCGACGAGCTGGTCGTGCGGGCCCCGCGCACCGGCACCGCCGTCCTGCCCCGGGGCGCCGATCTGACCGGGCGCTTCATGCGCAAAGGGGCGGTGATCGGCTATGTGATCGCCCCGCGCGACACCAGTGCGGTGCGGGTCATGGTCGGGCAGAACGACGTCGATGTGGTGCGCAACGACACCCGCTCTGTCAGCGTGATGCCGGTCGAATGGGACACCAAGGCCTATCCCGCGCGGATCCTGCGCGAGGTGCCGGGCGCCACCGATCAACTGCCGACCCCGGCGCTGGGTCTGGCGGGCGGCGGCACCGTGCCGGTCGATCCGGGCGACGACGCGGGCCTGCGCACGTTGGGCCGGTATTTCGAATTCGAGCTTCTGATGACCGGCGCCCCCAAGGGCGATCTGCTGGGCCGCCGGGTCAAGGTGCGCTTCGACCACGGCTATGAACCCATCGGCTTTCAGGCCTATCGCAGCCTGCGCCAACTGTTCCTGACGCTGTACAATGTCTGACCGCAAGCTCCTGCGCCCCGGCGTTCTGGCCGGCTTCTACCCCGAGCAGGAGGACGAGCGTCTTGGCACGCTGGACCGTCTGATGGCGCAGGGCATGGGGTGGCTGAACCAGCTTCTGGCGCGACGCCCGCTGGGGCGGTACGGCTTTCTGATGCGGGTGCGCCGGGCCGAACGGCGGCTGGCCGAGCTTAGCGGCAGCGAGCTTGCGCATCACGCGGTCGAGGTCTCGCGCGATCTGCGCCTGCGGGGGCTGACCCCGTCCCATGTGGTGCGCGCCTTCGCGCTGGTGTCCGAGATGTCCTCGCGCCGGCTGGGGATGCGGCATTTCAACGTGCAGCTACTGGGCGGGCTGGTGATGCTGAACGGCCAGATCGCCGAGATGGCCACCGGCGAGGGCAAGACCCTGACCGCCACCCTGACCGCCGCCGTCATGGCCCTGTCGGGGGTGCCGGTGCATGTGATCACCGTCAACGATTTTCTGGCCGAGCGGGACGCGCGCTGGATGGGACGGCTGTACCGTGCGCTTGGCCTTAGCGTCGGCGTGGTGATCGAAGGGATGTCGCCCGACGAACGCCGCGCGGCCTATGCCTGCGACATCACCTATTGCACCAACAAGCAGGTGGTCTTCGACTACCTGAAAGACCGGCTGGCGATGAACCATGAAACCCGCCCGCTGCATCTGGCGCTGGACGGGCTTTACGCCGACCAGCCCCGCGCGTCGCAGGTGGTGATGCGGGGCCTGTGTTTCGCCATCGTCGACGAGGCCGACAGCGTCCTGATCGACGAGGCCCGCACCCCGCTGATCATCGCCAAACAGGGCGACGCCTCGGGGATGGAGGAAACCTATGCCCGTGCGATCTCGGTCGCGCGGGGGCTGCGCCAGCCGCGCGATTTCACCCTGCGCGAACGGGACTGGCAGGTCGAACTGACCGAGCTTGGCCGCGCCGCACTGCGCCGCGCCACCCGCCGCTTCGGCGGGGTCTGGGCGACGGACTCTCACCGCGAAGAGCTTGCCAAACAGGCGCTCTCGGCGCTGCATCTTTACCGCCGCGACACCCATTATCTGGTCACCGAGGGCACCGTGCAGATCGTCGACGAATACACCGGCCGCGTCATGGCCGACCGGTCGTGGGAACGCGGGTTGCACCAGATGATCGAGGTGAAAGAGGGGCTAGAGATCACTACCCGGCAGGAAACCCTGATCCGCCTGAGCTACCAGCGGTTTTTCCGCCGGTATGTGCGGCTGTCGGGCATGACCGGCACCGCCTCGGAGGTCGCCGGAGAGCTGTCCAGCGTCTACCGGCTGAAAACCCGCCGCGTGCCCACCAACCGACGCTCGCGCCGACGCGACTTTGGCCAGTATTTCTATGCCACCGAGGATCGCAAATGGCAGGCTGTGTTGCGTGAGATCGCCCGCGAACACCGCCGGGGCCGCCCCATTCTGGTGGGCACCCAGTCGGTCGCGGCCTCGGAACACCTTGCGGCACTGCTGGACGGCGCGGGCCTGTCGCACCGGGTGCTGAACGCGCGGCACAACGATGCCGAGGCCGAGATTATCGCCGACGCGGGCACCGCAGGGCGCATCACCGTGGCCACCAACATGGCCGGGCGCGGCACCGACATCAAACCCGACGCCGCTGCGCTGGCGGCGGGCGGGCTGCACGTCATCGCCACCGGGCGCCACGACGCCCGCCGCATCGACCGCCAGCTTTATGGCCGCGCCGCGCGACAGGGCGATCCCGGCAGCCACATCACCCTGATGTCGCTGGAAGACGACCTGATCCGCCTGCATTTCGGCACCCGTCTGACGCCTCTGTCCAAGCTTGCCGATCTGCGCTGGAGCCGGGGGCGCGTGCCCGCCGTTCTGGCCCGCCCGCTGATGGCGCTGGCCCAGCACGCGGGCGAACGTCAGCATCTGGCGGCCCGTAAATCCCTGCTCAAGGCCGACGACGGCCTCGAGGACCTGCTGGCCTTCAGCGGGCGCACCGAATGAAAGAGAGTTCACGATGACCACACGCCCCCGCACCTTTGCCCGCACCAACGCCCGTACCTACGTCGCAGCCCTTGCCAGCATGGCGATGCTGTCGCCCGGCGCGGCTGTTGCGCAAGAGACGTTCGATTGTCTGGTCGACCCCTCGCTGGTGGTCCAGATCGGCAGCGCCGAGGCCGGGATCATCGACCAGATCGTGGTGGGGCGGGGGGATCAGGTGGCCAAGGATCAGGTCATCGCCACGCTGGAATCGGGCGCCGAGGAAGCCGCGCTGGAATACGCCCGCGCAAGGGCCGAGGACAACGCCCCCGTCGAGATCGCCGAAAGCCGCGCCAAGCTGCTGCTGGCCGAAGTGACCCGCGCGCGCCAGTTGGGCCAGAAAAACCTGATGGCCGAGGCCGCCGTCGCCAAGGTCGTCAGCGATTACGAACAATCCCTGCTGGCCGTCCGTCAGGCCGAGATCGAAAAGAACTTGGCCCAACTGGATCTGAAACGGGTGCAGGCCCAGCTAAAGCGCCGCGAGATCCTGTCGCCGGTCGACGGGCTGCTGATCACCCGCATGATCGGCCCCGGCGAATACGTCTTCGCACAGGCCCCGGTGGCCCAGATCGCCCAGATCGACCCGCTGAACGTCGAGGTGTTCCTGCCCACTGATCTATACGGTCAGGTCAAGCTGGGCGATCAGGCGACCATCCTGCCGACCCAGCCCGTCGGCGGGGAATACCGCGCCAAGGTCATCGTCATCGACCGCATCTTCGACGCCGCCAGCGACACGTTCGGCATGCGTCTGCAAATGCCCAACCCCGACGGCAAGCTGCCCGCTGGCATGGATTGCAAGATCCGCTTCGATTGATGGGATCGGGGGCTCGGCCTCTCTATCTTTCTGTCATTCTAATGTTATAACGACCTCAGCAGAAACCGTTTGTAAGGCAGAGGCGATATGGCAAAAGATTCGATTGGCGAAGTCCTGTTCAAAATTGCGATCGTGTCCGACACGCATGTGAACGAGAAAGAGGATTATTCGGCCTCTCCCTATCCGGCGAACGCCGAGGCGAACCCCCGGGCGCGGCACGTCTTTTCCCAAGTGAACCAGATCGGGCCCGAGTTCACGATCCATCTGGGCGACATGGTCAACCCGGTCCCCGAGCTTGAAAGCTATGGCCCCGCGGCAGACAATTTCCACAAGATCGCCGCCGATCTGACGGCTCCGATCCATCTGGTGCCGGGCAATCACGATATCGGCGACAAGCCGGTAAAATGGATGCCCGCCGGCATGGTCAACAGCGAATTCATCGCGCTTTACCGCAAGCATTTCGGCAAGGATTACTATGCGGTGGTCAGCAACGGCTGCCATTTCATTATCATCAACGCGCCGCTGCTGAACTCTGGCGACCCGGCCGAGGCCGAGCAGGCCGCGTGGCTTGAAGACTATATGGCCCGCCATCAGGGGGAGCGGATGTTCGTCTTCAGCCATTACCCCCCCTACATCAGCAACCCCGCCGAGCCCGGCAGCTATGACAACATCGAAGAGCCCGCCCGCAGCTGGTTTCTGGACCTGATCCGCACCCTCAAACCCGAAGCCCTGTTCAGCGCCCATGTGCATAATTTCTGGTATGACCGCATTGGCGAGACCGACTATTACATCACCCCCTCGACCTGTTTCGTGCGCCACGACTACTCCGAGATGTACCGGATCGACGGCGGCGATCAGAAGGGGCGGAACGACGCTGCCAAACTGGGGTTCCTGACGCTGGAGATCCACGAAAACGGCCACGTTGCCCATTACCACCGAAGCTACGGCGCCACCCTGTCCGAGGGCGGCGGACAGGCCCCGACCGTGGTGCCGCGCCCCCATGTCAAGACAAGCGGGATGGCTCATGCCTTCGTGGACATGCGCCACGCTTGGGCCGAAGAACTGGTCGTCGCGCCCTCGGGCGCCGTCGATGAGTTTCGCCGCAAGCATGCCCGCAACGACTATCCGCTGATGGCGATGTGGGAGATGGGGCTTAAAGGGCTGCGGGTGCCTATTCAGGATCTGTGCGATCCGCGCATCCGCCGCCGGATGGAGATCATGACCGGTCTTGGCCACCGCTTTCAGGTCTATCTTTACGGCATGCCCGACACGGCGGAACGGGCAGTCCTGACTCAGCATTCGGCATTGGTGGACCGGCTGGAGCTTGTCCTGAACTGGGAAGAGATCGCGGATCTGGCCCCGGAGATCAAAGCCCTGAAGTCCGAGACCAGTCTGCGGATCGTCCTGTCGCGGGTCAACCGCAAGGATGGGGCCAAGCATGTCGGGTCGCGGTTCAACCACCTGATCAGCCACGGCTTCACCCTTGCCGAAACCCCCGAGATACAGGCGTTCATGGATCAGCATCCGGGTCTGATTGACGGGGCGCAGTTCACCATCCCGCGCAGCGTCTCGTCCTGGGACACGACCCGCAGTCTGGCGGATTTCGCGGCGCAGACGGGCTGCACGCCGGTTCTCTATGCCAAGTCGACCGAGGCCAGCCCCGCCGAGACTTTCGGCGACCCGGTGGCGAACGCAAAGCGCTTCGCCGAGACCACTTTGGCCGGCATAGGCTTCGGGATCGACGTGGTGCTGGACACGATGGACGACGCCGACCGGGGCTATTTCACCCGCACGGGTCTGGTCGACCGCCGCTTCAACCCGCGTCTGGCGGGCGAGGTGATTTCGGCCATCGCGCTTGAGACGCACGGCGGCGGCTGGACAGCCGCGCCGGGTGACAGCCCCGTGCTGGAAAACGCGGGGCGGCGGCTTTGGGTGGCCGAGCCGTCCGAGGCCTCGGACGGCGATTGGATCTGCCCGCACAGCGGCCACCGGGGCGCCAAGGGGGAGACCCCGAAAACCGACCTGATCCTGCGGATCGGTCCCAGCGACGGTTAAGGGATTGGGGGCGCGACGCCGGGCGAAACGGCCCGGCGCCCCCTTGCCGGGCCTTAGCGGTCCGAGATCAGCAGACTGTCCACCGCAATTGCGCCATCCGGTCCGGCAAGCACCGGATTCAGATCAAGCTCTTCCAGCCAGTCACCGGCGGCGGCGCCAAAGCGCGACACGGCGGCGATCATCCGGCACAGCGCCGCGCGATCCACGGGCGGCGCGCCGCGCACACCCTCCAGCATGACCTTGCCCTGAAGTCGGTCGAGCATGCGCGAGGCCTCGGCCTCGGAGACGGGGGCGCGGTTGAACACGACGTCCTTCTGCACCTCGATCAAAATCCCGCCCATGCCGACCATCACCACGGGGCCGAAGGCCGGGTCGCGGCGCAGGCCGATGACCATTTCGACCGTGCCGCCGCCCATCTGCTGAACGATGACGCCGTCAAGACGGGCGCCGGGCGCGGCGCTGGCGGCACGCTGCACGATCCGGTCATAGCTGGCGCGCAGGGCGTCGGCATCTGCCAGACCGATCTCGACACCGCCGACCTCGGTCTTGTGCAGGATGTCGGGCGACTCGATCTTCAGGGCGACGGGCCAGCCGATCGCCTCGGCGTGCTGCACCGCCTGATCGGCCGTTGCGGCGAGTGCCACGCTGGCCACCGGCACGCCGGCGTCCTGCAGAAGGCGCACGGCGGTTTCGGTGGCGACGGGCCCGGCACCGGGGGCGGGCAGGGCGACCGGATCGGCCCCCGTGCCGCTGTCGGCCTGACGCGCCAGACGCGCCTCGTCCCAATCGACCAGTGCTGCGATCGCGTCGATGGTGGGCTCGGCGCCGCGCAGCACGCAGATGCCCAGATCGCGCAGCGCGCGCAGACCTTCCTCGGGGGCCGCAACCCACGAGACGACGAAGGGTTTGCTGGTCTCTTCCTTCAACTCGCGGAAGGTCTTGGTCAGCGTGTCGACGAACCCGTCCATAAGCTGCAGCCAGACGGCGGCGATATGCACCTTGGGATCGTCCAGCACGGCCTTGACGCTTTCCTTCAGCATCGACGGATCGGCAATGAACTGGGCGGTGACATCGACCGGGTTCGCGGCGGCGCCGAAGTCGGGCAGGATCTTGCGCAGCCGGGCGACCGTCGGGTCGGATAGCTGGGGCACGTCCAGGCCGACCTCTTCGGCGCGGTCGCTCATCAGGACGCCTGCGCCGCCGGACTGGGTGATGATGCCGACGCCGCGGCCCTTGGGGCTGGGCGTGGTGGTGGACATGTCGACGATGTCCAGCATGTGTTCTTCGTTGCGGGCACGGATGACGCCGTATTGCCGCGCGATGCCGTCAAAAACCGCGTCTTCCCCGGCCAAGGCCCCCGTGTGGGACGAGGCCGCCCGCGCCCCGGACGCCGTCCGGCCCACCTTGGTCACGACCAGCGGTTTGCCCAGTTCCGCCGCGCGGCGCGCGGTGGCGACAAAGCCGGGCCCGTCGGTGATGCCCTCGATATAGCCCGCCAGCGTGGTGACGCGCGGGTCCTCGACGATCTGGCCAAGGCAATCCGCAAAGGTCACGTCGGATTCGTTGCCGGTGTTGGCAAAGTACCCCAGCCCCAGCCCGCGCTTGCGGGCCAGTGCGGCGATGGCGGTGCCGAAGGCGCCCGACTGGGTCACAAAGCCCACGGGGCCGGGGGTGGTCGGGCCCATGCCGTATTGGGTGAAGGTGGCGAAAGCCCCCTCAAACGCGTTGATGATCCCCAGCGTGTTCGGCCCGCAAAGCCGCATCTTGTGACGCTTGGCGATCTCGACGATCTGGCGTTCCATCTGGCGGCCTTGCTCGCCCATCTCGCCGAAGCCCGAGCTGAAGACGATGACGGCGCGGGTGCCGGCCTGTCCTGCGGCCTCTAGCTGGGCCGGGACGATCTTGGCCGGGACCGAGATGACCGCCAGTTCCGGCGCCTCGCCGATGTCGCCGACCGAGGCAAAGCACGGGTGGCCGCCCACCTCTTGGTACTTCGGGTTCACGGGAAAGATCCGGCCCTGATAGCCCTTGTCCAGAAGGAACTTCATGACGCGGCCGTTGAGTTTGTTGAAGTCGCTCGAGACGCCGACGATGGCGATGGACTTCGGTGAAAGCAGGCAGTCAAGGGCGTCGCGCCCGTTCCGGTCTGTCATGAGTTTGCTTCCCTTATTTAACGCGCCGTTTCCGGTAATCTCCGAAAAGCTCTTCCTCGGACGGCTGATCCAGCGGGATCGTCCGCACAAGATGGGTGATGTTCATGAAGTGACGCGCGTTGAGGTTCTCGGTGATCGAGTTCCCCGCCCATGTGCCGCCGCCCATCGACAGCGTGAACTCCAGCGCATTGTCGAAGCTGCCGCCGTTGCCCATGGTGTGGGCCTGGTTGACCAGAACGCGCACGACGTCGATCTCTTCGGCCAGACGGTCGGCGTGGGCGGGCGTGGCGGTGTGAATGCCGACGGAATGGCCCTTGCCGCAGACGTCCAGAATGGTCCCAAGCTGATCGACCGCGTGGTCCATGTCCTTGATGCGGTAGACCGTCAGGACAAGCGACAGCTTTTCGTCGGTGAAGGGGCTGTCGGGGTCGGCGCGATCTTCCTCGACCATGAAAAAGCGGGCGCCCTGGGCCTTGGGGTCAAGCTGGAAGATGTCCCGCAACGTGTCGGCGTCCTTGGCGATGACCTGACGGTTCAGCGCCCCGTCGGCGGTCCAGAGCCGTTCGCGGACGCGGGCCTTTTCCTCGGCCGAACACAGATAGCCCCCGGCGCGGCACAGGGCGGCGATAGCCTCGTCGTAGACGTCGTCATGGATCAGGACCGAGTTCTCGGACGAGCATGAGGTGGCGTTGTCGAAGGTCTTCGATTTGCAGATCTTGGCGGCGGCGTCGTCCAGATCGGCGCTGGCATCGATCACGACAGGCACGTTCCCCGCGCCCACCCCGATCGCCGGCGTCCCCGAGGAATAGGCCCGCCGGACGTTGTTCTGCGAGCCTGTGACCACCACAAGTTCCGCCTGCTCCATCAGCTCTTGGGTCAGGGCCTTGTTGACGGGGGCGGGCAGGATCTGCACCAGATCCGCCGGGTAGCCGCAGCGGTCCAGTTCCGCGCGCATGTACTCCACCGCCGCATTGGTCGCATGCCACCCGGACGGCGAAGGGGCGATGATGACCGCGTTGCGGCTTTTGATTGCGAACATGGCCTTGTTGACCGGCGTGGCCGTGGGGTTGGTCGAGGGGGTGACCGCCGCAACCACGCCCACGGGTTTGGCGTATTTGACCATTCCTCTGGCCGGATCATCCTCGATCACGCCCACGCTTTTTATTCGGCTAAGATCCCGCAGGCAGCCGAAGGTCTTGCGCTGGTTCTTGATGATCTTGCTGTCGACGTCGCCCAGCCCCGTCTGCTCGACCGCAAGTTCGGCCAGTGCGCGGGCGCGGCCCGGCTCGTATATGGCCCAGGCAAGGGCGGTGACGGCCTCATCGGCCTGCGCCTGCGTGGCGTCGGCGAACTGGGCCATCGCATGGCGGGATTTTTCGACTATCGCGGCGATTGTCGCTTTCGGATCTTGCGTTCCCATCATGCGCTCCTTCACGTCAAATGCCCTTTGGAAGAGCCTGTTTTCCATCGGCAACAGTGCCTTTTACAGGGGTTTTACCCGGCAAAGGCCCGGATGCCGGTCTGCGACGCCCCAAGCACCAGCGAATGGATGTCATAGGTGCCTTCCAGCGTGTTCTCGACTTCAAGGTTCAGCATGTGCCGGATCACGTGGTATTCGTCCGAGATGCCGTTGCCGCCGTGCATGTCACGGGCGGTCCGGCAGATCTCCAGCGCCTTGCGGGCCGCGTTGCGTTTGACCAGCGAGAACATCTCGGGCGACGCGCGGCCTTCGTCCTGCAGACGGCTCAGGCGCAGGGTCGCGTGCAGCGACAGGGCAATCTCGCTTTGCATGTCGGCAAGCTTGGCCTGCACCAACTGGCTGGCGGCCAGCTTCCGGCCAAATTGCTCGCGCTCCATCACGTAGTCGCGCGAGGCTTGCCAGCAGAATTCAGCCGCCCCCATCGACCCCCAGCAAATCGCCAGCCTTGCGCGGTTCAGACAGGTCAGAGGCGCCGACAGGCCCTTGGCCAAGGGCAGCATCTGGTCATCGGGGACAAAGACCTCGTCCATCGCGATCTCGCCGGTGGGCGAGGCGCGGACCGAGAACTTGCCCTCGATCTTGGCGGTGGTCAGCCCGTCTTGGCCGCGTTCCAGAATAAAGCCGCGCACCACATCGTCGTCGTCGCGCGCCCAGACCACAAGCACGTCGGCGATCGAGGCATGGGTGATCCAGACCTTGTTGCCGCTGACGCGGTAGCCGCCGTCGACCTTGCGGGCCCGCGCGCGCATCCGCGAGGGGTCCGAGCCCGCGTCAGGCTCCGTCAGTCCAAAGCAGCCGATAAGCTCGCCCCGCGCCATGGGGGGCAGGTATTTCTGTTTCTGCTCTTCGCTGCCGAACCGGTGGATGGGCGTCATCGCCAAGCCGCCCTGAACCCCGCAGGCCGAGCGGAACGCGGCATCGACACGCTCCAACTCGCGGGCGACCAGACCATAGGCGGTGTAGCTGGCGCCGGCACATCCGTAGCCGTCGATCTGCATGCCCAGAAAACCCATCTGCCCCAGTTCGCGCATGATCTCGGGGTCGAAGGTCTCGTGCCGGTGCCAGTCGCGGATCAGCGGCATCAGCCGCTTTTGCGCGAAATCACGGGCCGAGTCGCGGATCATCCGCTCTTCCTCGTCCAGCAGATCCTCGATCAGAAGCGGGTCCTGCCAGTCGAAGTGCGGTTTCGCCGGCTGTGTCATCAGAGCACTTCCATGACGACCGCGATGCCCTGACCCATGCCGATGCACATGGTCGCCAGCGCGTATTTGCCGCCGCGCCGTTTGGCTTCATGGATGGCCGTCAGCGCGATCCGCGGCCCCGAGGCGCCCAGCGGGTGGCCAAGCGCGATGGCGCCGCCGTTGGGGTTCACCCGGTCGTCATCCTCGGACAGGCCCAGACCTTTCATGCAGGCCAGCGCTTGGGCCGCGAAGGCCTCGTTGATCTCGATCACGGACATGTCCGACAGGGACAGGCCGGCCCGCTTCAGGGCCAGTTCCGAGGCCGGAACCGGGCCGTAGCCCATGGTGCGGGGCGGCAGACCCGCCACACCGCTGGACAGGATGCGGGCAATCGGGGCGCGCCCGATCTTTTCGCCGGCGGCGCGGGTGCCCATCAGGATCGCCACCGCCCCGTCGTTGATCCCCGAGGCGCTGCCGGCGGTCGTCACGCCGTCGGCGTTCAACGCGCGAAGCTTGGCCAGCCCTTCAAGGTCGGTTTTGGGGCGGGGGTGTTCATCGGTGTCGACGCTGATGTCGTCGCGACCGCGTCCGCCGGGGACGTTGACCGGCGTGATCTCATCGGCAAACAGGCCCTTTTCCTGCGCATTGGCCCAGCCTTGCTGCGAGCGCAGGGCGAAGGCGTCGCTTTGTTCGCGGGTGATATCGTGTTCCTGCGCAAGGTTGTCGGCGGTCTGGGGCATCGAGTCGTTGCCGAATTCCTTTTCAAGCTGCGGGTTGGGGAAACGCGCGCCCACGGCGCTGTCGTACCAGTCCAGCTTGCGGCCAAAGGGCCGGGCCTGTTTGCCGACGACAAAGGGCGAACGGCTCATGCTTTCGACACCGCCCGAGATCATCACCTCGCCCTCGCCACAGCTCAGCGCGTGGGCGGCCGAGATCATGGCGCCAAGCCCGCTGCCGCAGTTGCGCTGCACGACCGAGCCCGGAACCTCGACCGGCAGACCGGCCCGCAGGGCGGCATGGCGGGCGACGCAGCGGCTGTCTTCGCCGGCCTGATTGCCGCAGCCGACGATGACATCGTCGATGGCGCTTCCGGGCATGTCGGTGCGGTCCATGACCGACCGGATCACCTCGGCCAGCAGATCATCGGGCCGGATGCCCGACAGCGCGCCACCCGAGCGTCCGAAGGGGCTGCGCAGACCATCGTAGATATAGGCATCAAGCATTGTTCGTTCCTTTCGAGAAGCATCTGTTGTCTGTCATTCTGTGTCGCGCCCTGGCGGCGCGCGGATAAAAAGGTTCGCCTTGGCGGCGCGCCGATAAAAGGTTCGCCTTTGACGACGAGCACAGCGGCTAGGCGCAACCGGTCTCGGGCGTGGTCGCCGGAAGACCAAGCGCGGCGCGGCGGCGCAGCCACTGGCCGGGGCGGTATCGCGGGTCGCCGGTGCAGGCGTTCATCCCCTCGAGGATCTGCAACATGCGACCGGTGCCCAGTTTGTCGGCAAACTCCAGCGGGCCGTTGGGATAGTTCAGGCCCAGCTTCACGGCCCGGTCGATGTCGTCCGGGGTGGCGATCCGGTTCTGCGCCACGCTGGCGCCGATGGCGGTGATCATCGCCACGATCCGCTGCGCCACAAAGCCGGGGCTGTCTTGAATCAGCGTGACGGGCGTGCCGTCGGCGGCCAGCATGGCATGGGCCTGCTGCATCACCTCGGGGCGGGTGACGATTGTCTTCATGGCCGTCCGGCGACCGGCAAAGGCGAACAGCGGATCGACGGCTACGGTGCGTTCGGGATCAAGCCCGGCGCTGGCGGCGTGGCTGCTGGCGTCGACCCCCAGCGGCGCGATCAGGATGATCGACTCGTCGCCCGGCCGATCCCCCTCGTCGCAGGTGGCGCCTGCTTTGCGGACAATCTCTTGCAGGGCGGCGGCGTCGTCGCCCGGCTCTACCCAGAAGGTGCCGCCCTTGAAGGCCGGGGCCTCGGGTTCCGGCGCGACCTGCTTCTGGCCGTCTTCATAGGCATAGTGACCCTGCTTGGTCTTGCGGCCCAGCAGACCGGCCTGCATGCGCTGACCCATCAGCATGGCGGGGCGGAAGCGGGGCTCGTGAAAGGATTGCTCGTAGATCTCGACCGAGGCGGGGTGCGTCACGTCCAGCGCGGTCAGGTCCAGAAGCTCGAACGGGCCCATACGGAACCCGGCGGCGTCGCGCATGATCGCATCCACCGAAGGAAAATCCGCGACCCCTTCCGAGACAAGGTTGGTCGCTTCCAGCGTGAAGCCCCTGCCGACCTGATTGACCAGAAAGCCCGGCGCATCCGCGACCCGGACGGGCGTCCGCCCCATGATCTTGCCAAGCGAGACCAGACGGTCGATCACCTGCGGATCGGTGCGGACCCCGGCGATCACCTCGACCAGCGGCATCAGCGGGACGGGGTTGAAAAAATGGAAGCCCGCCACCCGGTCGGGACGCTCGCAGGCGGCTGCCAGACGGGTGATCGACAGCGACGAGGTGTTGCTGGCCAGAATGCAGTCGGGGCGGGTGGCCTCTTCCAATGCGGCGAAGACCTTGGCTTTCAGTTCGATGTTTTCGCTGACGGCCTCGATGACCACATCGGCGTCGGCAAAACCGGCGATGTCGTCGGCGGCGGCAAGTCTGGCCTTGGCGGCCTCGGCGTCCCCGGCGGTCATGCGGCCTTTCTGGGCGCCGCGATCCAGCATGCCGCAGACGAAGGTGATGGCCTCGGCGGTGGCCTCGGGGCGGGCATCGTGGATCAGGACACGGCAGCCGCCGGTCGCCGCCACCTGTGCAATGCCGCGCCCCATTGCGCCGGCGCCCACAATCCCAATGATTTGGCTGTCGCTGTCTGCCATCGTTACTTTCCTTTAAATTCCGGCTTTCGTTTTTCGATGAAGGCACGCATGCCCTCGGCCTTGTCTTCGGTGTCGAACAGGGTGTCGAAGGTGCGCCGTTCCAGCATCAGACCCGCCTCAAGCGAGGCATCCTGTCCGGCCAACACGACCTCTTTTATGCGCCGCGCCGCCAGCGGGGGCATGGCGGCGATCTGGTCGGCCAGTTCCAGCGCCCGCGCCAGCACGTCGGCGTCGGGCACGCATTCGCTGGCAAGGCCCATCTCGAACGCCTCGCGGCCGGTGACAGGCTCGCCCGTCAGCATCATCTTCATGGCCTTGAACTTGCCGACGGCCCGCGGCAGGCGCTGCGTCCCGCCACCGCCGGGCATGATGCCGACCTTGATTTCGGGCTGCCCGAATTTCGCGGTCTCGCCGGCCACGATGATGTCGGCATGCATCGCAAGCTCGCACCCACCGCCAAGGGCGACGCCGCGCACTGCCGCGATGAAGGGGATCGGGCACTGGGCGATGACCTGCCACATGCGGCGCACGTTGGACCGCGTGATTTCGGCGGTCCCCATGCGCGACATGTCCTTCAGATCGGCACCCGCGACAAAGGCCCGTTCGTCGCCGGTGACGACGACGCAACGGGCGTCATTATCGTTGTAAAGAGCCGCAAATCGGTCGGTCAGGGCCTGACGTAGATCCGCGCTGAGGGCGTTTCGCGACTCGGGCCGGTTCAGCGTCAAAAGCACGGTTCCGGTCGCGCGCCGCTCTTCCAGAATCAGATCCGCCATCGAACTCCCCCCTCGCAGTGGCCGTAATTTCCCTGCAAATCATACTATGATTGGAATGACATAAAAACAATCACAATTTTCTGGACGGGCCGCGCTTTTGTTTGCTAGCATGATGACACTGTCACTTCGGCGACAGGCTGTTCCGTGAGCCCGGATAGGGCCCGAAAAAGGGATCGAATGATGGACGTCCTGCGGAAAAGTCCCGGCAAGCTGTATCTTCACGTGGCCGACGTCTTGCGCCAGCGCTTGCGGGCGGGGGACCTGATGCCGGGGGACCGGCTGAAGTCGATCGCGGAGCTTGCCAAAGAGTTTCGCGTCGCCACCGTAACCATCCGTCAGGCCGTCGCTATTCTGGAGGGCGAGGGCTGGCTGTTCCGCCAGCAGGGGGCGGGCACATTCGTGACCGACAGCCCGGCGCGGGACGAGACGTTCGCGGTCGGCCTCGACTGGCCCGAACTGCTGGACATGGTGACCAAGACCGACCCGCGCCTGATCGAGAAGAAAGAGGGCGTCGCCCTGCCGGCGGCGGATCTGAAGGGCGGCAAGGCCGCGTCGTCTTATGTCTTTCTGCGCCGGGTCAACGCGCTGAAGGGGCTGGATTGCATCGTGACCGACGCCTACATCGCCGCGGATCTTTATGCCCAGTGCCCCGCACGTTTCGACCACGAAACGATCATTCCGGTGATCGAATCCCTGCCCGACGTGACCATCGCCAAGTGCCACCAGACCCTGACCATCGGGCAGGCGGACATGGACAAGGCGTCGCTTCTGGGGCTGCCGCTAAGCGCGCCGCTGGGGGATATCCGGCGCATACTGACGGACCCGGACGGCACCGTGCTTTATTTGAACGACGTCTCTTATCGAGGGGACATGGTGAAATTCGAGATCAGTCTCGATTTGACCGCGGAACAGGAGGCGACGTCACCTGTACGCAATTGAGCGGGCGAAAAGACCCGCTGAACAGGCGTCAACGAACGCCGACAATCCGTATTTGGGAGGATACAAATGACTAAGACGAAATTGATCGTCAGCCTGGCTTTCTCGGTCGCGGCGGTGATGCCTGCAATGGCGCAGGACTACCCGTCGCAGCCCGTGCAGCTGACCGCACCCTATGGCCCCGGCGGCGCGTCCGATCTGGCGGCGCGCAACCTTGCCAACGTGGCCCCGGATTACGTGGGCCAGCCCATCCTTGTCACCAACCGGGCCGGCGCCGGCGGCGCCACCGGGTCGGCCTATGTCAAGAACTCGGACCCCGACGGCTATAACCTGCTTCTGGCGCGGATCGGCTCGCACAGCATCTCGCCGGCCCTGAAGGCAAGCATGCCGTATAAGTGGGACGATTTCACCTATCTGGGCCTGCTCGAGGTCAACCCGGCGGCCTGTGCGACGGCCTCGTCCAAGCCCTACCAGTCGATCGAGGATCTTCGCGCCGCGATCGAGGCCAACCCCGGCGCCGTGACCTACAGCTCGGCCGGTGTCGGCACGCTGCACCATCTGGGCGGCATCATGTTGCTGGACGAGCTTGGCTTTGACGATCCGGGCACCGCGGCCACCCATATCCCGTTCCAAAGCGGCGGCGCTGCCGCAGCCGCGGCGGCCACCGGGCAGGTCGATTTCGTCTGTTCCAACATCTCGGCCATGATCAGCCAGATCGAGGGCGGGCAGTTGCGTCCGCTGGTCGTGACCACGCCCGAGCGGGTCGCCTCGCTGCCCGATGTCCAAACCGCGTCCGAGCTGGACATGCCGGGCCTTGAGGCGCTTGTCGGTTGGTCCGGTCTGGTCGGTCCTCCGGGTCTGGGCGACGACATGGTCACGCTTTGGGCCGATGCGCTGAAGGAAGTCGCGCAGGATGATCGCTGGGTCAACCAGACCGAGTCCCTTGGGTCGGTGCCGATGATGCTGTCCCCCGAAGAGACGGTCAAATTCGTCGAGAACCAATACACCACGTTCAAGGGTCTCATCGAGAAACTGAACCTGACGATCGAGTAATGCCGGTCCCGGATCGCGCGGCAGGCCCGCCCGTCGCGCGATCCGTCCCTCATTCCGCCCCAACCGGAGGATCTGTCCGTGGAGACCGCTCACAAGCGTGACTTCGTGCTCGGGCTCGTTGCCTGTGCCCTGGCGTTGCTTGTCCTGTTCGGGGTGCTGCCCTGGGCCGTCAAGACGCCCAAGGTCGTTCCCAATCTGGCGCTGTCGCCAACGTTCTGGCCGCGCATCATTCTGGTCAGCCTTGCCGCGCTCAGCGCATTGCTGTCGGCCCGTGCCCTGCTTGATCAGATCAAGCAGCGCGGCGGGCTGAGCCTTGACGAAATCACCGAGTCGCCCTTCGACCTGAGCGATTTTCGCGTGATGGCGGCCTTGGCGCTTATGGTGGGCTTTTGCCTTGCGTTAGAGCCGTTTGGGGTGGTGCTGCCCTCTATCGCGCTGCTTCTGGCCCTGATCCTGATGCACCGCCGCGCGCCGTGGCCGATGGCTCTTGTCGTGTCCATCGGGACGGTGGCCGTCCTTTATCTGTTCTTTCGGCATGTCGCCAAGGTTCCGGTCCCTCTGGGCCCGCTGAATTCAGTGTTTTGAGGGGCTGATGCCATGATCGAGAACCTTTCGAACGCCTTGGTCCTGTTTCTGGACATCTGGAACATCGTCGCGCTGGCTGGCGGGATCGCGATCGGCGTCATCGTCGGGGCGATTCCGGGGATGACCTCGACGATGGCGGTCGCGCTGACGCTGCCGTTTACCTTCACCCTGCCGCCGGTGACGGGAATTCTGCTGCTGCTGGGGGTCTATAAGGGCGGCGTCTATGGCGGCTCTATTCCAGCGATTCTGGTGCGGGCCCCCGGCACCCCGGCGGCGTCCTGCACGGTTCTGGATGGCTATCCGCTGGCCCAGAAGGGACAGGCGGGCCGCGCTTTGGACATGGCGCTTTATGCCTCGTGTTTCGCGGATCTGATGTCCAACCTCTCGCTGATCCTGCTGGTGGGATATCTCGCCCAGCTTGTCACAAGCTTCGGGCCGCCGGAAAACTTCACGCTGATTTTCTTTTCCCTGACGATCATCGCCTCGGTGTCGGGCGACAGCCTGCTGCGAGGCTTCATCTCGGCGGGGGCAGGGCTTTTGCTGGCGACCGTGGGGCTGGATCTGATCTATGGCACCGACCGCTTTACCTTCGGCAATTCGGACCTGCTGGGCGGGCTGGCCTTCATCCCGCTTCTGATCGGCCTTTTCGCGATCCCCGAGATCCTGAACGGCTATGGCAAACGCGGCGAGATCGCCCCCATCCCCCACGACCCAAGCGGATCGCGGGCGACGTTCGCCGATTTCCGCTACTGCTTCCGCTCGATCTTTCGCGGAAGCATGATCGGCGTGGTGCTGGGGGCCATTCCGGGGATCGGCGGGGCGCCTTCGGCCTTCGTGTCCTACTCCGAGGCGATGCGCCGGTCGCCCAACCGCAAGAACTTCGGCAAGGGAGAGCTTGAGGGCCTGGCCGCCTCCGAGGCCGGCAACAACGGCGTTGCCGGCTCGACCATGATCCCGCTGCTGGCGCTTGGGATTCCGGGGGATGTGATCACCGCCGTCATCCTTGGCGCGTTCATGGTGCACGGGCTGCGTCCGGGTCCGATGCTGTTCCAACAGAACATCGACCTGATCTATGCGCTGTTCATCGGGATTTCGATCAGCTCGCTGTTCTTGCTGATCATCGGCAAGGTCGCGATCCGGATGTTCAAGCACATCGCCTCGATCCCGCCGGAATATCTGTATCCGATTGTCATGGTGCTTTGCATCTTCGGCGCCTACGCGGTCAACAGCTCGTTCTTCGATCTCTACGTGATGATCGCCGCCGGTGCGCTGGGGTTCATCATGGTCCGAATGCACATCCCCTCGGCCCCCTTCCTGATCGCCTTCATCCTTGGGCCGATGCTGGAAGACAGCTTCCGCCAGTCGCTTTTGATGTCACAAGGCAGCATGACGATCTTCGTGCGAAGCTGGATCACATGGATCTTCTGGTCGCTGACGATCCTGTCGGTCGTGCTGATGGTGCGGCGCTACATGGCCGGGAACACGGCCGAGGTGTCCCTGTCGGATGCGCCGAAAGGATAGGATCATGTCAGACAGTCTGATTATCGAAAAAGACGCCCATATCACGACCTTCACGCTTAACCGCCCCAAGAAGATGAACGCCATCGACAAGGAGCTTGCGCAGAGCCTTCAGGACGGCTTTGCCGAGTTCGACCGCTCGGACGAGCAGCGGGTGGCGATCCTGACCGGCGCGGGCGACAGGGCGTTCACCGCAGGCGCGGACCTTGAGGATTTTCCCGATCTCTGGCGCTGCATGCCCGGCATGGGGATCACCACGATGAAGCCGGTGATCTGCGCCATCGACGGACACTGCCTTGGCGGGGGGATCGTGCTGGCGGCGCTGTGCGATCTGTGCGTGGCGACCCGGCGCAGCAAGTTCCTGTATCCGGAAGCGAAGATCGGCCTGACCGGCGGCTTCATCACCACGCTGGCAGCACGACTGCCGCATAAGATGGCGATGGAGATCATGCTTCTGGGCCGCACCGTCACTGCCGCCCGCGCCTATGAAATGGGACTGGTCAACGAGGTCGTGGAGCCGGGCGAGCACCTGACCGCCGCCCGCGCAATGGCCGAAGAGATGGCGGCCATGGCGCCGCTGGTGCTGCAAACCCTGAAACAGGCCGTGGTGTCCGAGATGCTGACGCCAGCACCCGCCGAACGCATGGGCCGCACGCTTCGGGATCTTGACCGCGTCGAAAGCAGCGAGGACCGGGCCGAGGGCCTTGCAGCGTTCCGGGAGAAGCGAAAGGCAGAGTTTCTGGGCCGCTGAGCCGCGCCCGTGCATAGGGAAGACGTTGGGGTGATCCGCCCTACAAACACAATACTCCAATAACACAAGTTATGTTAACTTATCTGCGCTGGGTATGTTCGACGCTTGGCAAACCATCAAGCGCGCGCCTTGGATCTTCCGCCTGCTCTATCGCCGCGCGGGCCGTTAAACGCTTGCAGAGACCCTGAAAAACGTCGCAAAGCTTTCTTGGGCAAGCAAGCCCCCGACGACAATCGCGCTTAGACCGATGGCCGTCAGTGCCGCCCCCGGCAACCAGCCGCCGACCCGTTCCAGCCGCGCCAGTGGCACCGCCTCCACCGCCGAAAGCCCCGCCATGCCAAGGACCGAGCCCAGTCCGAAGACGGCAAGACAGCTCAGCACCTGTCCCAAGGTGTCCGCCGTGGCCGAGACCAGCACAAGGAACCCCGCCGAGCCTGCCAGCCCGTGCATCATGCCCACCAGCAGAACCAGTCCGCTGCGCGGGCGGTCGGCCGTCGCGGCCCCTCGGGCGTGGTTGTGCTCATGCTGGCTGGCCGCGTGGGAAACCGGGTCTTCGGCGTGGCTGTGCAGGTGCAGATGCCGGGTGCGGTCGGCGTGTTCGTGCACATGCAAGTGAATCCGCTCGCGCCGCAGACGCAGCAGCACATGCAGCCCCAGTCCGGCAATCATCAGACCGACGACGAACTCCAGCCCCGCCTCCATCCGACCCGTGATCGTCAGCCCCAGAAGAAACACGCCCAGACAGACCACCGACAGCGACAGCGTGTGCCCCAGCCCCCAAGCCGCGCCCCGGCGGACCATGTCGCGGACCCTGCCGCCGCGCGTCTGGAACGAGGCGACGGCGGCCATGTGATCGGCCTCCAGCGCGTGGGTCATGCCAATCAGGAACCCCAGCGGCAAAACGGCAAGATAATCCATCGGGTCCTTTCACGTCCGCAGGGCGGACTGCATGGGCAAAACGTTGCGATCCACTGATCACATCGGCGGGGCGAACGCCATCTCGGATGGCGCCCCCTGCCCCGCTCAGGCGGTCAGGCCCTCGGGTTCGGGCAGGCCGTTGGCGCGGCAGGCCGCCGTCACCGTGTTGGCCAGCAGGCAGGCGATGGTCATCGGCCCGACGCCCCCCGGCACCGGGGTGACCGCCCCCGCCACCTGAGAGACGCTGTCGAAATCCACGTCGCCCACCAGTCGGGACTTGCCCTCGCCCTTCTCGGGCGCGTCGATCCGGTTGATGCCGACGTCGATGACCGTGGCGCCGGGTTTGATCCAGTCGCCGGGCACCATCTGGGCGCGGCCGACGGCGGCCACGACGATATCGGCGCGGCGGACGACATCGGGCAGATCCTTGGTGCGGGAATGGGCGACGGTGACGGTGGCGCTGTCGCCCAGCAGCAGTTGCGCCATCGGTTTGCCGACGATGTTCGACCGCCCGATCACCACCGCATCCTTGCCGGAAAGCGAGCCTAATTCAGCGCGAAGCAGCATCAGACAGCCCAGAGGCGTGCAGGGCACCATGCTTTTTTGACCCGTGCTCAACAGCCCGACATTCGAGATATGAAAGCCGTCCACATCCTTGGCGGGATCGATGGAGTTGATTACCAGATCCTCGTTCAGATGCCCCGGCAGCGGCAACTGCACCAGAATGCCGTGGATCGCCGGATCTGCGTTCAGCTTTTCGATCAGCGCCAGCAGATCGGCCTCGGAGGTGTCGGCGTCCAGACGGTGCTCTTCCGAGTGCATGCCGACCTCGACCGTCATCTTGCCCTTCGAGCGGACATAGACCTGACTGGCCGGATCTTCGCCGACCAGCACGACCGCCAGACCCGGGGTCAGACCGTGATCCTGCTTCAGCTGCGAAACATGTGCGCCCACCTGCGCCCGAACCCCGGCCGCGAATTCCTTGCCGTCGATGATCTTTGCCGCCATGCGCCCTTTTCCCCTCTGCATGTATCCTTGGGTTCATAAATATCCCCGCCGAGGATGACGCAACCCGTTGCTTGGCCGCAGGCGGGGCCGGGCGCGCCGTGGTTGTACGCCGTTGGGCCAGGATCGAGTGGAAAATCCCCTTTTGAAGAGCCTAATTCGGCGGCGCTTACACGGTCAGAACAATCTCGTGCACATCCTCATCGACGCCGCGACACGCCCGAAGCAGCCGCGCTTTCAGATGAGTGTCCACGTAAGCCGCGTGAAACCGCGAAGGCGCGGCCAGCGTCAATCGCCCCCCTGCCCGCCCGGCCCGGCGCAACGGATGCACCCACGCCCCGTAAAGCGCAGGCTCTTCGGCATGAAGGACGGCGGCGGCGACCGACCACTCGCTGGCATCGCTCAGATCCGGCTCGGGGACGCGGCCCTTTACCGGCAGCGCCACGACCTTGGGCGCGACCTCGGGCTGGGTGGTGGCGGTCATGCGGATTTCGAAATCAGGGCCTATTGCGGGCCATTGTGGCCGGGTGGCGTGCAGGATGGCGTCGGTGTCGAGCCCGTGCTCGGCCACCCTGCCCCGCGCCCCGGCGCGTTTCAGCACCAGCCAGCCCATCGCCCGCAACTTGGCCATCTCGCGTTTCACGGTGCGCTCGTCCACGCCCCAAAGCCGCGCGATCTCGCGCTGACCGACGCAGAGCTCGTCGCGCGCCCAGTTGTAGCGCGCCGTCATCAACGTCATCAGCCGCAGGACCAGCCGTTGCGGGCCCTTGGGCTGCGCCAGAGCAAAAGCCCCCATCGCCGTCAGAAGATCATACTTGAATGCCGGGGCCTGACGCCCGACAGGAGTTCTGGCAAGCATCGCTGCCCCTGCTGTTCATGTTGTGGCGGATTGTGCCACTGTGCCTCGGATGCGCTCGGGCTTATGATCCGGTGATCGGGGAAAGCCGTTCGGGCGCTCAGGCTCTGTCGGCCTGTTTGGAATTGTTGCGTTGGCGGGCACCGACTGCGCTGATCTCGGGTCAACTCGGCGTTCTTTGCCATCGCCCTCTGATTTGCGTCCGAACGTTCGATTCTGTCAAGGGCTAGTCTGAGACAAGGCGCCTTCGACCGACGCGTGACCCACCCTGCCTTTTCCAATTCAAATGAATTTTTTTGGGTATTAAAGGTATTGGGTGACACTCTGGCTGTCCCCCAATAGGCCCAAAATGTCCCCCTATATCTGGCAGGGGCCGAAATGCTGTCCCCCATTCCGTGGTGTGCATTTCTATGCCTCAGACCGGCCTGACGCTGGATGTTCGCTAAGTGTTCCGCGTGACGCTCCTCGTCATACCCGAATCGATTCAGGCCCCCTGCCCTACCCCTATAGCCAACCATGACGCGGGCCGATCCGGGTCCTTGGCGATGACCTCTATCGAGGATATTCACTTTTGCCTTTTTTGCAAATTCGGCGTAAACCAAAAAACAAACGTGATTTACGTCCCCGCGGGGACAGGAGGATGAATGTTCACCCACCAGGACCTTGCCAAGCTACAGGCCCAATCCCTCAAGATGCAGGGCTGGATCCGGCAGCAGACCTTTTCGCCCGAGATGGAAAAGACCCTCCGCCGCTTCTCCAGCTGGGAGGTGGGAGAGCTGATCTTCAAGGTCAACCAATCCACCCTGCGCGGACGTCTGGCCGCCGACCCCTCCCTGCCCCAGGGTCTGACCGAGGAAGAGGGCCGGCAACGCTGGTACACGCTGGAAGAGATCAACGAGATCCGCCGCCGTCTGAAGGTCAACCGCAAGTCGCTGATGCCCCGCCGCCCCGCCGGCAAACGTCCGATCCGCGCCGCCATCGCCAACTTCAAGGGCGGGGCTGGCAAATCCACCGTGGCGCTGCATTTCGCCCATGCCGCGGCGCTGGACGGCTACCGGGTTCTGTGCGTGGATTTCGATCCGCAGGCGACGCTCAGCCACTCGATGGGTCTTTCGGATGTGGCCGAAGAATTCACCGTCTGGGGCGTCATGGCCCGCGACCTGATCCATCAGACCAACCGGATGAACGCCGCGGCCCAAGGTGCCGAAAGCGGTGCCGCCCTGCCCCAGCGCAAACTGCCGGCCTCGGTCACCGGGATGGGGCTGGCGGATCTGCGGGTCTCGGACTTCATCAAGCCGACCAGCTGGCCCACCATCGACATCGTGCCCAGTTGCGCCAACGCGGCCTTCGTGGAATTTGCGTCAGCCCAGTACCGCCACCTGAACCCGGAGTGGAGCTTTTTCGCCGCCGTCTCGCGGTTCCTCGACGGGTTGCCGGACGACTCTTATGACATGGTGATCTTCGACTGCCCGCCGGCGATCGGTTATCAGTCGATGAACGCAGTCTTTGCCGCCGATGTGCTCTATATCCCCTCGGGGCCCGGCTATTGGGAATACGACAGCACCACCTCGTTCATCGGCCAGCTGTCCGAAGCTCTGGAGGATTTGTCCAGCTTCAACGGAGTTGTCCCCGCGGGGACAACCGGGCTTCCGAAGGATTTTCTGGATATCCGCTTTTTGCTGACCCGCTATGAGGCCGGCAATGATCTGCACCGCGCGATGCGTTCCGCCTTTGGCAAGGTGTTTGGCGACAGACTGGCCGAGCACCCGATCGAGATGACGCGGGCGGTCGAACAATCGGGCCGGTTCCTGTCGTCCATATACGAGATTGATTACCGGGACATGACCCGGGAAACCTGGCGGCGGGCGCGGGCGTCCTTTGACCGCGCCTACGAGGAATTTCGCGACAACCTTCTGACCGCATGGGACAAGCTGGAGGCAGATAAATGAGCAAGCGCCGCGTATTCGACATCGATTTTCCCGACACGGGGGCCTCTACCTCAGAGGGAAAATCGTTGAAAAACAAAACTGTCCCCGCGGGGACAGATCAGAAATCCGAAGCTGTCCCCGCGGGGACAGATCAAAAAACCGACCCGGCGCCGCGTCGCGGGCCCATGGCCTCGGCCATTGGCGAGACCGCCGAGGCCCTGCGCGAACGCCAGTCCGCCGAAGCGGCCATTCGGGATGAAAACGACCGGCTGGCGCATGAACACGTGCGGCTGAAAAAGCAGGGGCTGATCGTCGATCTGGTGCCTCTGGACCAGATCCGCACCGACAAGCTGACCCGCGACCGGGCGATCACCCACGACCCCGAGCTTGCCGATCTGATGGTCTCGATCCAGGCGATCGGGCTGTCGAACCCCATCCGGGTCGAGCAGACCGAAGATGGCTATGAGCTGATCCAGGGCTATCGCCGTCTCAGCGCCTACCGCGCGCTTTACGCCGAAACCGGGGATGAGGCCTATGCCAAGATCCCCGCCGGTCTGGTCGCCAAGGGCGAGGCGCTCGAGGGGCTCTATCGCCGTATGGTCGACGAGAACCTCGTGCGCCGCGACATCTCTTTCGCCGAGATGGCCGAGCTTGCCCGCGCCTATGCCGCCGACCCGGAGACGCCCACCATCGAGATCGGCGAGGCGGTGAATACGCTTTATGGCTCGGCGGGTCGGCAGAAGCGAATCTACATCAAGAATTTCGCCTCGCTTCTGGACCGCATCGGCGACCGGCTGAAGTTCGCAGAGACCGTGCCCCGCGCCCTTGGGCTGGATCTGGAAAAGCTGCTGTCGGCGCAAGAGGGGCGCGACACCCGGCTGCGCGCCGCCCTTGCCACCCGGATGGCCCCCACGCCCGAGGCCGAACAAGAGGTGCTGCGCGCCTTCCTGCGGAGCGAGAAAAAGCGCGCGGCGGCCCCGGTGAAACCGGTGGTGGCGAACAGCGCCAAGACCACCTTTCGCTATTCTGTCCCCGCGGGGACAGTTCGCTGCGCGGCCTCGGACGGGCGGCTTGAGATGCGGCTGGACAGGGACTTTTCGACCGTCGATCGCAACCGTCTGGAAGAGGCCGTCGCGGCGTTTTTCGACAAGCTGGACGGCTGAAAACGGGGCAGGGGGGTGAATGCGCCCCCTGCGGCCCTGCTGATCCAGTATAATCATTATATTACAGTCATTTAGCCTATAGAAGCCGGGGGCTTGCGGCCCAAGCTCATCAATCGGGCGACAATCGGATGAATTGTGGCCAAAACAGGGCAGGCGCGGGGGCTGTGCGGACCCGCCCCACTGTTTCTTGTGGCGAAACAAGGTTTAAGCCGGAAATTTTTTCCTTGCTTTCGCGCTGAGATTACGACCATTTTATGACCGCGCGGCTTGGATCATGCGTTGCTCGCCCTGATCCATTATTTTCTCGCGCTGATATTTAGTCGATTTGTTCCGTTAGCGTTTTCACGACGGACCGTCCTGCGATTACCGAAAGCTGCTGCCTGAATGTTCCGCTCTTTCTCGTTCTCTGACATGTTTCGAAGGGCCGGCGAATCCGCCGGATCCGACGACGTGCTGGTGGCGCGGGCGGGTGAATTCGGGGACGATCCGGACCAGTTGAGCCGCGAGGAAGCCTTCAAGATCGAAGCGCTGGAGCCGCGGATTCTGCTGTCGGCGGACCCGGTTCTGGGCGAGATGGCGCGGCTTGCAGACGACGCGTATTGGGTCGACGGGCAGGCCGATGTGGCCGCCATCATCCAGCAGATCGACACCCCAGTCGCCGCCGAATCCGCCCCCGCCGATTACGACGCCGGGCCCGAGATTGCCGCCGACGACACGGCCGAAATCATCTGGCCCGAGGCTTGGGATGCGGAGGGTGGAGACACCTCTGACGCCGAGGCAGAGGCCGTCACAGAGGGCGTGGCAGAAGCCGATGCGGACCGTTCCGACGCGGCCCCGGTAACGGGCGTCGCGACCGCGGACACGACCGCGGACATGGCGGCATCGGACGCTTGGATAACCCTTGTTTCACAGGCCGAACCGGCAGACGCGGACAGCCCGCAGTCGCCGTATCCGGCTGGAGCCGAATTTATCATTTCCGTGCATGAAGAAGCCGTTAAAGACGCGACTGGCCCCCCGGCCGGAACCACTAATGCATTGAAAAATAAAGTTTTTTACGATAACAGCGGAAACGCTGACGCCCATGTTTTGTCCGGTGGGCATGATCAATTCAGCCACCTGACACCGGCATATCTGATGTTCGATGGCCCCGCACAAGACAGTGCACAAGGCCCCGCACAGGCCGATATTCAGTCCAACACCCAAAGCGCGACGCAGGTTCCCGGCCACGCGCTGACGACCGCCACACTGGACGCCGCCCTGCGCCACGCGCTGGCAAGCTGGGCCGCCGCGACTGCTTCCAACAGCGACGCCGAGATCGACGCCCTCGCATCCGCCTTGACGATCCGCAGCGCCGATCTGGATGACGGCCAGCTTGCCCGGATCACCGGCATGCTGATCGAGGTCGATGCCGACGCCGCCGGGGCAGGGTGGTTCATCGACGCCACCCCCGAGGACGACGCCGAGTTTACGATCCTTGCGGGCACCTCGCGTCTGGCCTCGGACGCCGCCGCCGTCGGTCGGGTCGATCTTCAGACCGTCCTGCTGCACGAGGTGGGTCACGCCTTGGGCTTCGACCACTCGGGCGCAACCGGCGCTTCTGGCGTCATGGCCGAATCGCTTGGCACCGGACAGCGCCAGACGCTGGCCCAGCCGATCGCGCTGACCGGCGCGGCGCCCGTGGACGGCGCGGTTGTTTCCAGAACCGGAACGAACAACGACGAGCTGACCGACGCGGGCACCACCCCGATCCGCTATGTCGTGGACAATCAGGCCCGGGTCACGGTGTTCGAGGGGACCACCAACAAGGGCACCTATTCCGGCATCACCCGGATCAACGGCAACGCAAACGGCCAGAGCCGGGTCGAGGGGCCCGACGCGCTGGCCACCGGCGCGACTGGCGGTGTCACCATCACGGCCACCGGCGACAAGTCCGGCACCATGGGCTTTGCACTTGCCAGCGGCACGGCCTCGATCAGCTTCGACAACATCGGCACGATCGCCGGCGGCAACGACAGCGAGGTGCTGGGCTACACGCTTCAGGGTCTGGACCTCGACACGGTCTGGACGCTGACCGGCCCGAACCGGGGCGTGGCAAGTTGGGATGGCGGCACGCTGGGGTTCGAGAATATCGGCACGCTGGTCGGCGGCAGCGCCTCGGACGCGGTCATCCATCAGTTGGGCGGCCTGCTTACCGACGGCTTCGACCACGCCAACGGCGGTCTGTTCGAGATGACGCTGGGCGGGTTCCTGACCGTGGCCACCCAAGATGGCGGCACCGCCCCCTTCACCATCGGCGCGGCTTACAACGTCAGCGGCATCGACGGCTGGACGGTGGCGTCGGGTGGCGTGGCCGGCAGCGCGGTCACAGTGGACAATCTGGAGCTGATCGAGATCGCAGCCACCGGCGCCCGCCTGTTTGCCGGCGCGGCACCCGAGGCGTATTTCAGCAAGCTTGCCCGTCACACCGCGAACCCGGCCCAGCCCGCGCCGGTCTCGTCGGGGGTTTCGGGGACGGGTATCGACTTTATCGCGCGGATCTACCGTCAGGCCGACGGGGCAGGGGGCTGGCACGTCTGGACCTCGGCACAGACAAGCGGCGGCGCCGAGCTGAGCCTGATCAACACCGACGGCATCGCAGGCTCGCTGCGCGACGTCCGCGCCACGGTGCTGACCCAGTCGAACGGGCTGATCCTGCGCGACATCGTCACCGACGCCGAACAGGCGATGGTTCAGGTTGCCGGCACCGCCACCATCGCGCTGCAGGAACGTGTCACCACCGCCAGCGGCGACGTGCTGGTGGATCAGGCGCTGTTCCAGGGTCGGCTTGAGGTCACCGCCACCCGCGCCACCGGCGTCACCGTCGTGCGCGACGTGGCCGGAACGGCGACCGACGTGACGGTTCAGGGCGACATCCTGTCGTTGTCGCTGACCGGGGCCACGGCCTTTGCCGGGGCGGGTGCTGCCTTCGATCTGAGCCAGACCGACCCGGCCAAGCTGATCGACCTGACGGGGGCCAGCGGGTTCGTTGCGACGGATCTGTCGGCGCAAATCGCGCTGTTCTCGACCGACGAGGCGTCGGCGGTGCATTACGTCGGCGTCGCCTTCACCACGGCGGCGCGGATGGTCGGCATTCCCGGCACCACCATCACCGCGTCCGAGCTGTCGTTCCGCTTCAATCTGGCCTCGGACGGCGACAAGGGGCTGGACTGGACGCAGGTGAACCTGCTGGACGGGCAGGGCGCACCTTATGTGGATCTAAGCCTTGATGGCGTCGCCATCGTCGCCGAGGCGCAGATCACCATCGCCGAGACCTATACCGAAACCGTCGATGTCGCCGGCGTGCCCACCGAAATCACCCGCCAGTCCGAGGGCGTCTCGGTCGCCGGGCGTCTGGCGCTGTCGCTGACCCGCGAGGATGTGAACGACGGCAATGGCATCGACCTGACCGGCGCCGTGGTGCTGAAATTCACCCTGACCGGCGGCTATCTGTTCGCGGGCGCGGGCGGCGGCTTTGTCCGCGATGCCGACGGCTTCGTTGATCCGACGGCTCCCGGGGCGTTCACCTATACCGATGGCAAGATCACCGGCACCCGCGCCACCGGCACCGGCTTTCTGGCGTCCAACGTCGGCTTCGAGCTGGCGGTCGTGACCCGCGGCGCGGACGACACCGCCGGATCCGAGACATGGGTCGCCTACCGCGCGACCGCGGCGCTGCTGACCCCGGTGGGGCTGTCGGATGCCAAGATCACCATCTCTGCCAGCGACCTGCTGTCGGGCGCCAACTTCGAGTCGCTGGTGGCGCAGGGCGGTGTCGCGACGGTGATGAACTGGAAAGGGCTGGACGCTCTGTTCACCTCGCTTGGCGATGGCACGGCCATGTTGCTGACCGATGCGACCGAGGGCTTCGGGCCCAACCAGCAGGTCGTCGGCAAGGGCACCATCAGATACGCGCAGGGCGACAACCTCTTTGCCGTGGCGACCTTCGGCATTCGGGTGATCGAGGGTGTGACCGCCAAGGCAGGCACCAACACCGCCGCCGTCTCGGACCCCGACAGCCGGGCCGACATCACCGGCGACCTGCTGTATCTGACCCTGCGCAACGCCACCGTCTTCGCCGGCACCGGCGCTTCGCTGTCGGGCGTGCATCTGGACCCGAATCCGGGCGGCGATCCGGCGACCGATCCGGCCACGCTGATCGACACCAGTGCCGACACGGCAGGCTTTCTGGCGGTGAACGGCAACCTGACCTTCGCGGCCTTCTTCGACGATGGCGATCCGACCCTGACGACCGACGATGTGGTCTATCTTGGCGTGACCGCCAGTCTGGACAGCGTCAGCGTTCTGGGGCTGGACGGCGTCACCCTGCAGGCCCGCGCCCTGAGCCATTCGGCCAACCTGATCAACAAGGCCGCGCCCAAGCTGGACTGGGGCACCATCAGCTTTGCCGAGGCCGCGGATACCCTGCGTCATCTAGATGCCGGCTTCGACGTGGCCGTCGGTGGCCGGGTCTTCGTGGGCGGCGGCGGGGTCTTCTATCTTGATGCGCGGTTCGATCTTGCGGCCTCGACCCGGGCCGTGACTGCCGCCGGCAGCGCCACCTCGGCGACCGGCACCGTTATCCCGGATTTCACCGCCTCGGTCCTGAGCCTGAAGATCACCAGCGCGGATATCTTCGCCGGCGTGGGCGGCGGCTTCGTGCAGGATGCCTCGGGCCAAGTCTCGGGGATCGGGACGGGCGGCACCGGCGTCTCGGCCAAAGGGGTGTCCGCAGAGATCCTGCTGATCAAGAAGACCGACGGCGCCGCCGGCGATCCGGCGCTTGGCTGGACCGCGCTGTCGGTGGGAATGGACAGTGCCAGCCTGCGCGGTCTGCCGCAGCAGTTCGTGGCCGCCGTCAATGATGTGCTGTTCCAGACCAGCGTCGCGGCGCAGGATGGCAGCAAGCTGAACTATCAGACCATTCGCTTTGACGGTCAGGATCTGGAGACCGCCACCGGGCTGGCCGAGATTGCCGCCGCCGACATGGATCAGACCTTCGGCGTCGTCATCGGCGGGGCGATCAACCTGCAGATCGACGGCTCGGTTCTGGTCGCGGGGCGGCTGGACGGCGAGATCAAGGCCACCGATGTCAGCGACGCGCCGCTTGTGGCGCCGACAGGACCCGACGCGCGTACCCCGATTTCGGTCGCGGGGGCGCATGTGATGCGGCTGTCGGTCTCGGGCGGGCAGATGTTCGCCGGCACGGGCGGGGCCTTTGTCCTGACCGACGGCAAGGTCACCGGAGTCGCGCGGCAGGGCACCGGATTTCTGGCCGAGGATGTGTTCTTCGACATCCTCTCTGTCGCGCAACAGCCCGACAACCCGCTGACCCTGGCCACGGTCGAGACCCGTCCGTCCCTGACATGGACCGCCGTGCGGGGCGGGGCCGGGGCGCTGGAAGTTCTGGGCATCGGCAGTTTCGACATCGGCGTCTTCGATCTGGAGATCCGGACCAATGTCGCCGCCACCGACGGCTCCAAGATGGACTGGACCGCGCTGGATGACGAGGCCTCCGACGATGCGGTCTTCGACACCAACCCCATCACCGACACAACCAACGGCATTGACCAGACCGTCGTTCTGGCGATCAAGGGCGGGCTTTACGTGCGCATCGCCGACGCGGTGGTCGCCGTCGGCACGTTCGGTCTGGAAAGCCGGGTCGAGGATATCACCGACGGCACCATCGCCCTGACCGACGCCCAGACCCTGACGCTGCGGCTGTCGGGTCTGAGCCTTTTTGCCGGGGCGGGCGGGGCGCTGGATACCGACCCCACCGTCGCCCGGCCCACCGGGATCGCCGATGGCGGCACCGGCTTCTATCTGACCGGCGGCGCGTTGGAGATTGCCATTGTCACCGAAGCCGCCACCGGAACTGGAACCGGAGCCGGGACCGGGACCGCCCCGCGCAGCTGGACCGCCGTGTCGGGCCGTCTGGATACGGTCGGGCTCCGCGGCCTGCCGGCTGAATTCCAGATCGCCGCGCGGGACGTCTTGGTTCAGATCAACATCGCCGACGCCTCGACCAGCCCGGCCAAGCTGGACTGGACCCGCATCGCCCGGTTCAACGGCACCGATATCGGCAAAATCGACGAGGCCCTCGACGTGGCCTTCGCCGGCGCGATCCAGTTGCAGCTTGACGGCACCGTCCTGCTGGCCGGCGCCTTCGCAGGCACCGTCCGGACCGAGGATCTGACCGACGGCGCGATCAGCCTGACGGGTGCGCAGATCATCCGGTTCCAACTGTCGCAGACCTATCTGTTCGCCGGAACCGGCGGCGCCTTTACCCAAGATGCCGACGGGCGGGTGACGGGCGTGGCCGATCAGGGCACCGGCTTTGCCGCCGAGAATGTGGCGCTGGACCTGATGCTGGTGAACGAGGTTCCCGCCGCCGGGATCACGACCGCGCGAAGCTGGATGGCCCTTTCCGCCAGCGCCGACAGCGTAGCGCCGCGCGGGTTGCCCGCCGGGCTGGAGATTGCGCTGTCGGATCTGAGCGTCACCTTCAACGGCAAGGACGCCGTCAACGACGCGCAGCTTGATTGGGCCAATGTCGCACAGGCGCAGGGGCTGGCGATTGCCGCGCTGGCGCCGGGGGTCGATCTGCAGATCTCGGGCGCGCTGCATCTGGTGGCCTATGACTATGTCACCGTCGATGCCACCTTCGATCTGGCCGCCCTGTCGGGCCTGAAGGCCGATCTGGATGCTGACGCGGCCAACGCCAAACAGGACGCCAGCGCGCTGCTGCTGGGTCTGACCATTCAGGACATGTTCATCGGCGAGCCGGGCGGCGTCGGGCTTCAGGTCTCGGGCGGGCGTCTGGCCGTGGCGCTGCTCAGCGCGGTGCCCCCCACAACCGGCCCGCTGGCCGCGACCGTCACCCCCAAGGCCACCGGCATCGAGGCCGATCTGACCGGCGCCACCATCACCGGCCTGCCCGAGGGTCTGAGCTTTGAGGTGGTCTCGGCCAGTCTGAGCCTTTATCGCAGCGCCCCCACCTCGGGCGATCCGGCGACGCCGATCCCGCTGGACTGGCGCAGCATCGAGGCCCCCGGCGCCTATGCCCGCACCGATGGCGGTCTGACCTTCGCCTTCGGCCCGCAGACCGACCGCAGCACCGCCGAGTTCGCCGCCGCCGCCGACCGGACGCTGGTTCAGGGCAACGTCGCGCTGAACGTCTTCGGCTTCGTGCAGGCCAACGCCTTCTTCAGCTTTGCCCAGGACAGCGTCGATGTGGACGTGGACGGCAACGGCACCTTCGATCTGACCGCCGGCGACATGGACAATGCGGTTCTGACCCGGATCAGCCTGTCGGTCGCGCCGGCCTCGACCCCGCTGAGCCAGCCGGGTCTGTTCATCGGTATCCCGGACGGGCCCGGCGTCTCGGTCGACAGCGCCGAGCTGGTCCTTGTCACCGTCGCCGCCCGCGACCGTCTGGCCGACGACCGGGGCTATCAGGCGCTGAAAGCACAGATCGCCACCGCCAATCTGGAAGGCTTCGAGGCGCTGACCGTCACCTTGAACCAGCTGTCGCTGAAGATGAACAGCGCCGCGCGGGCAGGCTCGGCCACGCCGCTGGCGGTGCTGGACTGGACCCGCGCGATCAATCTGGACCCGGCCCAATGGACCGCCGGGGGCGCGATTAATACCAGCGATTATGACATCCTGACCGCCACCAACGGCGATGCCGATCCCGCTGGGGCCACGGATACGGTCATCGACCTGACCGAGGACGGCTTTGCCCTTTATGCCGACGCCACCATCATCGTCGCCGACTATGTCCATGTGACCGGGCAGGTCCTGATCCAGCAGCGCCAGCATGTGGCGACCCGTCTGATCGGCGAGACGACGGCGTTCGAAACCTCGGTGCTGACGGTGGGGATGGGCAATGCCACCGTCTATGCCGGGCTGGGTCTGCCGGACTATGCCGCCACCGATCCCTTCGCCGGGCTGACCGGTGCAACGGTTTCGGTCGACAGCCTTGGTCTGTTCCTGATCAAGGAGACGCCTGCGGCGGGTGCAGGAACGGGCACAGGAACCGCTACCGCGCCGCGTTCGTGGTTCGCCCTGAAGGCCGAAGGCAGCGCCGCGCTGCTGGGGATCGAGGGGCTGACGCTTGAGGGCCAGCTTTCCGTCCAGATCAACCAGACCGGCGCGCCCGCCGGAGGGCCCGGCTATCCGACCATCGACTTCGCCTATGGCGGCGGCACGAACGGCTGGACGGTGACGGTGGGCAGCAACGCCCCCATCACCTTCGACTTCACCGAGGCGCTGATCGAGCTGCGCGGCGCGGTCACTATCGCCATCGACAGCTTTGTCTTCGTCTCGGGCGAGTTTGCCTTCCGCAAGTCCGACACCATCTTCGACGTGATGCTGTCGGATGCTCAGGCGGCCAAGGTGGCCGGCATGACCGTCGGCGGGCAGGGCGTGAACATCTTCGTCGGCACCGGCTACGATCAGGGCGCGGCATTCGCCGATCAGACCGATCTGGTGGGGCTGAAGATCTCTGACGCCTTCATGGGGCTGGCGCTGCTGAACACGGTGGATGCCGTCGGTGCGGCCGTTGTCGGCGGCGCCTCCTACATGGCGCTGAACGCCGGCGGCAACGTCGAGCTTGTCGGCATCGACGGGCTGACGCTGGCGGCCTATGACCTAGAGGTGCTGGTCAACCGCGCCTCGGCCGGGGCGGCCATCGACTTCAGCGGCACGGGCACCTTCACCGACGGCTTCGACATCCCCACCGGGATCGCCGCCGACGCGAAGGTCACCATCTCCGCCGCCGCCGCCATCTTCGAGGTCACGGGCTTTGTGGTGCTGGGGATCGACCAGTATGTTTACCTGTCGGGCAACGTCAGCTTCACCCAAGGCACGGTGATCGCGGCCAGCACCGACAGCACCAACAAGTATTTCAACAAATCCTTCGGCGTGCTGAAGATCGCGGGCGACAATATCGACGCCTTCGTCGGCACGGGGGGGCCGTATTTCGCGCTGGATACCGACACGCTGACAACCTCGGTCCCCGCCGATCCGGGCAATGCCGTGGGCGTCGCGATCCGGGGTCTGTCGTTCGATCTGGCGCTGCTAAGCCAGGTCGACCGGGTCGTGATCAACGGCAATACCAGCTATGTGGCCACGGTGAACGGCGACCGTTACACCGCGCTTTATGCCACCGTCAGCCAGATCACTCTGGTCGGCGTCACCGGCGTTGCGGTCAGCACCCAGAACCTTGAGTTGCGCGTCAATCTGGGCAAGGCCGCCGCCGCGGCGGGCTCGGCCACCGGTGCCCAGACCGTGCTTCCCGGCTTTGACTTCACCGAGGTGACCGGTCTGGATGGCGGGCTGCAGGTCTTTGCAGTTCAAAGCTTCACGACCACCGTCCTGGGTCTTGAAGCTTTCGGTACGACCGCTGGCGCCGGTGTCCAGCTTTTGATCAACACCGACGGGACCACCCCCACAGTCACAAACGATCCGAACGCCGATGCCGACGCGGCGCAATTCGCGCTGTCGGGCGACTTCCTGTTCCGCAAGACCACCCTTGCCAATGGCGCCGTGGTCACCAAGATCTCGCTGACCACGATGCGCGCCAGCCTCGGGCCGATCACGCTGACCGGCAACGCGCTGATCCTGCTGACCCCCGCCGGGCTTGCCGCCGAGATCGACGTGACCGTTCAGGGCGGCGCCTTCACCGATGGCACCAACGCCTACCGTCTGGACTCGCCGACCTTCCGGCTGGAGATCAACACAGGCGCCCAGCCCGTCAGCCAAAGCTTCAAGACCGGCACCGACGCCGGCGGCGCGGATGTCTTCCGCCAGTTGACCCTGCCCAAGGGCCAGTTCGTGCGTCTGACCGGCGAGGACCTGAAACTGGAGGTTGATTTCGACGCCACCACCTTTGCCAGCGCCGACATCACCATCGGCGGCTCGGTCTCGGTGTCGCAATTCACCGACACGGCCACCGCCGCGCGGCGCACCACCGTGGCCTTCGCCAATGGCGAGGGCACCTATACCGACGGCGACGGCGTGGTTTACGGCGTCACCGACGCACGCGGTGTGGTGATCCTGTATGACAGCGGCAACCCGGCGGACACCACCAACGGCATCGTCGGGCAGATCGAGGTCACGGCCACCGGCGGCGCGGGTCCGTTCAGCGGCACCGCCACTGGCGTCATCCGCCTGAACACCACATCGCGCGTGTCGGTGAACGAGGCGGTCAGCATCGCAGGCGCGGTCTGGACGCTTAGCTTCGACGCGGCAAATGTGAACGAAATCGCGATCGCCGACGCGACCCTGTCCTATGATCCCTATCTGACCATCGAGGGCACCGTCGAAAGCCTGAATGCGCAGGCGCTGACCGACTCGGGCGCCACCAGCGGCATCGCCGGGCGCAACATCACCATCTTCCTTGGCGACAAGGGCGATCTGGCCGACGAGACCGACGATGTGGGCCTGCTGCTGACCAACACCCAGCTTGCGATCTTTGAATTCGGCACCAGCGCCGAGCGGTCGTTCGCGATCTATGCCGAAGGCGACGTCTCGGTGATCGGCATCGACGGGCTGCGGATCGAAGGGCGGGTGCAGATCTGGATCAACAACTCGGGCCGGATCTTCAACACCACAGTGACCAGCGTGCCGCGTCTGGATCCGTCCGAGACGCTGGCGCCGCTGGCGGTCAAGTTCACCTCGGGCGCGATGGAGCAGGTTCTGGGCAACGTGCTGATCGGCATCGCGGCGGATGGCAGCCCCGATGTGCTGAAGATCACTTCGGACGATGTGCTGTTCACCCGCGCCGCCGATGGCCGCATCGTGGTCGATGCGCCGGTGTCGCGGATCACCATTACGCCGGGCGGCAACGCCGATCAGGCCTTCGGTCTGCGCGGGGCCGCGCGCTTTGCCTTCGGCGGCACTCAGGGCTTCCAGATGGAAGACATGCGGCTGACCGGCTACACCATCAATGGCGAGGAATACGACATCCCGCAGACCACCCTGCGCGGGATCAAGCCGCTGACCGCCGATCTGGCGTCGCCGCTGAACGGGCAGATCGTGCGGGTCGGCGACCTGAATTACATCGACGTCATCTTCAACAACAACAACCGCCTGTCCACCATCGCCAACCCCGACGGCATCATCGAAAGCTCGATCACCGACGAGGGGCAGGAATTCAACATCATCGTGCGGCAGGGCAGCGCCTATCAGCTGACCGTCTCGGGCGCCGCCACGCGGGTCGAGGGCACCACCCGCCCCACCTTCCGCTATCAGATCATCGGCGATCTGCCCGTCATCACCGGCGACGCGCCCATCACCTATGAGATCGAGTTCATCGCCGGGTCGTGGACCGATGCCGCCAATGCCCTTGGCAGCTCGAAGGTTGAACGGTTCAAGCTGCTGCGGGATCTGACCTCGTTCGGCGGCGCCGACATCACGCTGGAGCGGATCGCCAACCCCGGTGCCACCGTCGGGCTGGTCAACCCGCTGAACGGCGCCACGGTCGACACCGCCCTGCTGAACGCCAACGGCTATATCGACGTCAGCTTCCGCACCCGTCCGGGGCAGGTGCTGGATGCAAGCTCGATCACCGGCGACGAGATCCGCATCCGCAACACCGGCGGCGCGGCCAATATCTCGGGCGGGGCGCTGAGCGTGACGCAGATTTCGGCCACCACCTTCCGCTATTTCGTCACCGCCAAGGCGCCGCCCGTGGGCAGCGCGCCGGCGGCTTCGGCGACCAGCGCCTCGAACCCGGTGTTCTCGGCGGGCGATGTCGAGGTCGAGTTCATCGCCGGAAGCTGGACCTACACCCAAGGCACCGCCACCAAGGTCTTCGCAGACGAGCTGACCGCCGGCACCGTCGCCTATACCGAGCGGTTTACCACCGCCCTTATCCCCGCCTCGCGCGCCGAGGGCATCCGCATCGCCGTCGGGCCGGTCCTGATTGAATCGCCCTCGGTCGGTCTGTCCAAGCTGGCCTTCCGTGACGGTCTGCTGGTGGTGACGCTGGGCATCGGCGCCGAGACCGCATCGCTGAAGTTCGGCACCACAGGAAGCAGCGGGCCGTCGGTCGAGATCAAGAAGCTGCTGGTCAAGTTCGACGTCTCGGTCGACGTGCTGAACGCCATCGGCGGCGGCCCGGCCAACCCCGAGTTCACCGGCAAGTGGTCGGTCTCGGCCGACAGCCTGATCGGCATCGTCCCCGATGTCGTGGTGTTCGAGGCCGAGAAGATCACCATCGGCTACGACCCGAACTACAAGGCCGACAAGGATCCGCTGAAGGTCCAGAAGGCGCTTTCGGGTGCGGGCCAGACCTTGGTCGAGATCGACCGGATCGCCGTCACCTTCCCGAAATTCGGCATCCGCGGCGAGATCAATTCGACCACGGTCGACGGCAAGACCGTCAAGGGCCTCAGCGTTTACGACAACGGCTTCCGCATCGGCGAGGGCGTCATCATCTACGGCCCCTATGTGGGTGCCGAATACGCCAACGCCAGCGCCGCCGAAGCCACCGGCACGCCGGGCGAGAAAATCCGCTTTGGCAGCATTCTGGAATTCGACGACCTGCGCATCGGCGTCAGCAACCTGACGGTGATCTTCGGCCAGTCGGTCAGCTTCTCGGGGACGGTCTTCGTGGCGTCGGGCGGGGCGAAGTTCGCCCCCGGCAAGCCCGTGTCGGCCGACATCCGCGACCGCGCCGGCCCCGAGGCCAGCGATCCGGCCAATCCCAACAACTCGGAAGCGCTGCGCATGGGGCTCAGCTTTGCCGACGGCAAGGTCGATGGCTTCATCTTCAAGATGGACACCTTCCGCCTGCAACTGGGTCCGAACCTGACGCTGACCGGCGTCGATCTGGATCTGGACACCGGCGCCGCCGCCAACGAAGAGCTGATCAGCTTTGCCGCCATCGGCGCCGAGCTGACCATCGGCAGCGTCGTTCTGCAGGGCGAGGCGCGGCAGTTCGCCTTCCTTGGCGACGGGTCCTTCGTGACCAAGTCGGGCTTTGGCGTGTTCATCGGCGTGGGCTCGACCACCGGGGCCTCGTTCCGCTGGCCCGCGTGGCTGCCGATCCGCATCACCGAGATCGGCGTGCAATGGGCCGACATCCAGAACGCGCCCGAGGATTTCGTGCTGACCCTGTCGGCGGCGGTCACCGGCATTCAGGGCAACCCCGGCCTGCAGTTCGAGGGCGCGATCGAGGGCATCAAGATCGACGTGGGCCTGCTTCTGGCCGGCAAGTTCCCGGTGATCGCCATCGACTCGATGGGTGTCTCGGTCTCGGGGCAGATCTTTGGCGGCCAGCTTGAGGGTACGCTGATCGGCGGCATCGTCCGGCTGGACGCCACCGGCAACCAGATCAGCACCTTCGATCTGACCACCCCGGTGACGGACCGCATCTTCTTTGTCGGCGTCGAGGGTGGCTTTGCCTTTGCCGGTCTGGGCGGCTTCACCATCCGCTTCGCCATGAGCGAGCTTGGGCCGCTGGGCGTGCTGGTCACAGGCTCGGTCCCCGGCGGCATCCTGCTGGAGCCCAACACCGGCCTGTCGATGAACAACTTCACCGGCGGGGTCGAATTCTTCAGCACGCTGCCCGACATCACCGATCCCAACCAACTGACCGGCCCGGCCTTCCTGCTGCCCAACGACATCAGCGTCGATGGCTGGCTGGATCAGGTGCAGGGGCAGGTGGTCAACCAGTTCAAGGCCATAAAGGCCAACCCCTCGCGCAGCGGGTTCACCGCCGCCTTCACCGCGCCGATGATCATCACCGGCAGCGCCAAGCTGTTCTCGATCTACACGTCGGAGCTGACGTTCAACGGGCAGGTCACCCTGCGGATCTCGACCGACGGCAAGATCCTTGTGATCGGTCAGTTGAACTTTGCCGCCGACAACCTGTCGATCTCGGCCCGGCTTTACGCCAACCTGTCGAAGATCGCGGCGGGCGAGGCGACGATCCTGTTCCTGGCCAAAGTGCCCGATCAGGTCGATCTGCTGACCATCGAGGGCAGCCTGCGCTTTGGCTTCACCAACCTGCTGGGCGAGGATCTGGCCTTTGCCGTGGTGCAGGATCAGGCCGCGCGTCCGACGCAAAAGCTGGCAGGCCCGGGCAACGGGTCCGAGATCGGGACCGGGCAGATCAACGGGCTGGCCTATGTCGATGTGACGTTCGAGGATCTGGCCGGCATGCAGCTTGATGCGGCCTCGGTCACGGATCTTGCGCCCGAGATCGCGATCACGACGGCTGGCGTCACCTTGGATACCAGTCAGGCCGCGACCCATGTGACGGGCAACACCTATCGGTTCTGGCTGAACGTCGATGCCTCGGTCGCGGACACGTTGAGCACGGTGAACTACGAGTTCCTGTTCCAAAGCTGGAAATACACCGAGACCGCGTCGAACGTGGTGTCGTTCAGCGCTTGGGGCGGGCTCGACGGGACAGCCTCGATCGGGGCCACGGCGTCGCCCGTGGTGATCGGCGCCTATCTCGACATCCTGTTCATCGCCGAGGTGGGCGGCGTGGTCACGCTGCCCGTCGCGGTGCCGCAGCCCTTCACCCTGCGCAACAGCGCGGGCGATGTGATCGCGATGACCTCCACCCGGATGGTCATGGGCGACGGCGTCGTGCGTTACTTCGTCGATACCAGCGCGCTGGCGAACAACCATTTGGCCGAGGACAGCTATACCGTCGAATTCACCGAAGCCGGCTGGACCAACCAGACCGCCGGCGGCACGCTGACCAGCGCCAAGACCGCCGACGCCACGTTCACCGTGCTGGCCCCGCGGGCCGAGCTGACCGGCCCCTTCGATCTGGTGACCCGCGGCGCGGTCTACACCGGCGACGTCAATGCGCTGAACAGCGCCGGGGATGCGATCTACATCACCCTGCGCACGCCCGCAGGCGGCGCCATCGACTATGCCTCGCTGACCGGAACCTTCGCGACCCTGACCGCGCCGGACGGCACCCCGACCACCATCGCCGCCAGCGACCTGACCCCGGTGCGGATGACCTTCGACGCCGACGGGTTCGCCACCTACGAGGATCTGTCGGCCCTGTCGCACG
>SWCD01002720.1_pt1 | contig 68404 bp, 70 predicted proteins | sample 4693011 | NCBI WGS metagenome assembly SWCD01 (sample SAMN10267278, study PRJNA491770) | bioreactor metagenome | isolation source: DHS bioreactor inoculated with marine | place: Japan: Omine Ridge, Nankai Trough
GGGGGGGCGGGGCCACGCCGCTTCGAAGCGGCGTAACGCGGTTTCGAAACCGCGTTCCCAAGGCGCTTGAAAGCGCCTTCGCCCATCGCGGGACAGTTAGCGCTATCTGCAATGAAAACAGTCGCTTGACCCCGTGTCCGAGTTCGCCCACCCTTCACCCGCAACCGGTCCGCGACCGCATCCGCACCCGGCGTCAGCCGCCCAGCGCGCCGATCTGCATGTTCTGCCACATGCCCCAGAGCGAGGTGACGAAGATCGCCACCATGCCGACGAACTGGGTCTGCACCCGGTGCCGGAGCATGCGTTTGCGCAAGGCATCGCCGGTCAGCCCCTGATCGCGGATCGCCCGTGCCGAGGCCAGCGACAGCCCGCCGACGATCGTCATCGGCGCCACCAGCAGGAAGACCGCCTGGGCAAACTCGACACCGTACCAGAAGCCGAGGATCGCCAGCGAAGTGACGAAGGCCGAAATGATGCCGAGCAGCCAGAGCCCCGAGACCCCGGCGATATACAGCAGCCGGTTGACGTTGATCCGGACCATGTCTTCGAGGTCGCGCTCGGCCTCGCCGCCATGGCGCTGGGCACGCTGAACCATGTCGTAGGGCACCCCCAGCACCCAGTGCGAGGTGGTGGACCAAACGACGGCGAGGGCGATCCAATACCACAGATTGGAGAAGGATCGCATGTCGATGAGTTCAAAGACGGCGGAATACCAGTCCACTGTATGCCCGTATGCTGCTTTTCGTCGCTCAGAGCGTCATAGCCTCTGCCGCGGCCCGGCGCCACCCCTCCCCTTGAGCCCGTCAGCCCTGCGTGGCACATGGAGGCAACAGTCGCGGAGAGCCCCATGAAACCGACAATCGCCCCCTTCCCTGCCACCCGCCTGCGCCGCAACCGCCGCACCGCCCAGCTGCGCGGCCTGGTGCGCGAGACCACGTTGAGCGTGACCGACCTGATCTGGCCGGTCTTCGTGATGGAAGGCAGCGACGAAAGCTACGACATCCCCTCGATGCCCGGCGTCCAGCGGCTGAGTGTCGACCGGGTGGTGACGGCGGCGAAAGAGGCCGCGGGCCTGGGCATTCCGGCGATCTGCCTGTTTCCCTATATCGACCCGGCCCGCAAGACCGAGGATTGCGCCGAGGCCTGGGACATCGACAACCTGTCGAACCGGGCGACGAAGGCCATCCGGGATGCGGGCGTGGAAATCGCGGTGATGACCGACATCGCCCTCGACCCCTACAACATCAACGGCCATGACGGCTATGTGGTGGACGGCGAGATCGTCAACGACCGCACCGTCGAGGCGCTGGTGAAGATGGCGCTGGCCCAGGCCGAAGCCGGGGCCGATATCCTCGGGCCGTCGGACATGATGGATGGCCGCATCGGCGCGATGCGCACGGCGCTCGAAGCCGAGGGGCACAGCCACGTGTCGATCATGTCCTACTCGGCCAAGTACGCCTCCGCCTTCTACGGCCCGTTCCGCGATGCGGTCGGCGCGTCTGGCGCGCTCAAGGGCGACAAGAACACCTACCAGATGGACCCGTTCAACGCCGACGAGGCGCTGCGGCTGGTGGAACGCGACCTGATGGAAGGCGCCGACATGGTGATGGTGAAGCCCGGCATGCCCTATCTCGACATCGCCCGCGCGGTGAAGGACGCCTTCCGGGTGCCCACCTTCGCCTACCAGGTGTCGGGCGAATACGCGATGCTGATGGCGGCGGCGGGGAACGGCTGGCTCGACGGCGACAAGGTGATGATGGAAAGCCTCGCCGGCTTCAAACGCGCCGGTCTCGACGGCATCCTCACCTATTTCGCCCCTCGCGCGGCGCGGATCCTGAACGGCTGAACCCGAGAAGAACCCACAGCGGATGTTGCCACGATTTCCGCACCGGACATCGCGCCCGGTGCCGGCCGAGGCGCCGCGCCGGCCGGCATTGTCGGCAGGCGGTCGAGAGCGCGCCGCGCACCCGTCGGTTGTCGAGCGACCAGGCCCCGGCGCTCACGGCGGTCACCAAGAGAAGGCCACCGGCGATCGAGGCGTTTTTCGTGACCAGGATCATCTGCATCCGGGCCGCCATTCCCTCCGCCGCAAAGGCCGGGACGAGGTGGTAGAAAACACCGACCAGCAGTGAAAGCCCGGCAAGCGCCAGCGCCGCCAGCCGCGCCTGGAAGCCAGGCACCAGGGCGCGGCCGGCGCCGACTTCGACCAGGATCGTTGGCCAGACCAGCCAGCCCGGCAAGCCGCCGGAGGCGATATAGGCGGCGGTGCCCGCCGGGTCGCCGAGCTTTTGAAGGCCCGACATGAGGAAGATGACCGCGAGCAAATGGCGCGCGACCGGGGCGATATGGGAATGGGTCAGTGTCGGCCACCAGTTGAGGCGACCCCGGTCAATCGAAAAAACGCGGCCACTCAAATCCAACGCCGGGCGCAGAAGATGTGCGCCATCGCACACAATGACCGGAAAATCGGCGCCACCGATCCATTCTCGCACAGTCTAACCCCGCGGCCTTTGCAGACCGGCCAGCCAATCCTGGTGCCGCCGCCCGCCCCGGGGCGAAATCGGAAACAACAGCGCAAAAATTCGCCCATTGTGCCGTGCCGGGTGACAGCCGGCGGGGCTTGCCCTATTCTGTGCCGCGAACCCGGGCGGCAGCAGACCCGGGGCCCCTGAAAACGGAAAGGCACCGGGCACATGACAAGATATTCAAGGCGGACCATCCTCACCACCCTGGGCGGCGGCATCGCGCTCGCCGGTTGCGGCAACGGGCTCAATTCCAACGGCGCAGCGACGATCGACGCACGCGTCCAGGCGACCCTCGCGCAGATGTACCAGGACGTGCCGGATGCGCGCGCCCTCTCCGACAAGGCGGTCGGCATGCTGGTCATGCCGCTGGTCACCGAGGCGGGCTTCGGGCTCGGCGGCTCGTTCGGGCGCGGCGCGCTCGTCGTCGGCGGGGCGACGGTGGATTACTACGCCCAGGCCAAGGCCAGCTTCGGCCTTCAGGTCGGGGCGCAGCAATATGCCCACGTGTTGTTCTTCCTCACCGAGGATGCGCTGGCCGATTTCCGCACCGCCACCGGTTGGGTCGCGGGCGCCGACATCAAATACGCGGTGGCAGCCGAAGGCGGCCGGTTCTCGGCCGACACGATCACCACCGCGACCCCGGTGGTGGCCCTGGTCTTCGGCACCGCCGGCCTCATCGTCGGCGCGAGCCTCGAAGGCGCAAAATACACCCGGATCATCCCCTGACCGGTTCGGACCTGCGCCCGGACGAGGGGCGGCACGCTGCGCCCTTCGTCCGCGCCGGGACCCGGCACGCCCGCGGCCCCGCGGCCGCCGTGTCACCGCCGGTTGATCAGCACGATCCCGAGCGCCACGAGCGCGAGCTTGGCCAGCAGCGCCGCCGTCACCGCCTCGCCCAGCCAGAGCCAGCCGACGCCGACACCGAAGATCGGTGACAGAAAGGCGAAGCCCGCCACCTGGCTCGCCTTGTACCGGGTGAGCAGCCAGAACCAGGTCAGAAACACGCCCGACGCCACCACCACGATCTGAAACGCCATCAGCCCGGCGGTCTGCGGGGTGAAGGCCCGCACCAGGGGTCCGAACAGCGGCGCGAGCAGCAAGAGCACCGGCGTCGAGACCAGCACCTGCCAGAACATCTGCATCTCCGGGGTCTGGCGCGAGATCGCCGTGAGCCGCGCGGCGAGCGAAACGCCCATCCAGGCAAGGGCCGCGACCAGCGCCGCGATATCGCCCACCAACGACGCCTCACCGCCGAGGCCCGACCGGTCGAGGATCGCCCAGGCGACCCCGGCAAAGGCGAGCACCAGGCCGACGAGGCGCAGCGCCGTCAGCCGTTCGCCGGGCAGAACGAAATGGGCGGTGACGGCCATCCAGACCGGCATCGAGTAGAAGATCACGCTGGCGCGCGATACCGTGGTGAGGTCGAGCGCGAGGAACAGGGCGAGGAACTCGATCGAAAACATCACCCCGACAAGCAGCCCGGCGCCGATCGTGCCATGGGCGAACGCCGGGCGCTGCCCGCGCAACCGCATCCAGGCCCAGAGCACGACCACCGCGCCGGCCGAGCGGATGCCGGCGGCGAAGACCGGCTGGAGCCCCTGGTTGGTGAGCTTGATGACCACCTGGTTGACCGCGAGGATCACGAAAATGGTGATCAGCACGGCGGTGCCGTTGAGGTCCATGTCCTGGCGGGTCTGCATCCGGCGACAGGATCGGGCGGCGCCCGCGGTGTCAAGCCGGAGCCGCGCGTGAGGTCCCGGGCGCCAAGCGGTTTCGAAACCGCTTGCCCACGCGATTTCGAAATCGCGTCGCCGCTCCGTGGGCCGCCGGTCGCGCCCCCCGCCGTCATCCGCCCGGTGGCGGGCCCCGCAGAGGCGCCGCGCCGGCCCCAGACGCACGCCGGCGCGCGCCGGCGTCCCGCCCGCCCGCATCTCGCCCGCCCGCATCTCGCCCGTTTTCCCGCCACTTCCTGCGTGTTACCAAGCGGCGACCCACCGGAGACCCCGCATGAACATCCTCCAGATCACCTCGCTGCTCATCGTCCTCGCCGGCGGGTTCGGCGCGATCAATTACCTGGTTCTCAAGCTCCCGTCCGCGATCGGCATCCTGGTCGTCGCCTTTGCGGCCTCCTTGGCGGTGCTCGGGCTCGACGCGCTCGTGCCCGCCCTCACCATCGCCGAGGAGATGCGCGCGGTCGTGCTCGGCGTCGATTTCTCCGACGCCCTGCTCGAAGGCATGCTCGGCCTGCTGCTCTTTGCCGGTGCGCTGCATGTGAAGATCTCCGATTTGCGCGCGCAATGGCGGGTGGTGTTCCTGATGGCGACGCTCGGGGTCGCGCTCTCGACCCTGATCGTCGGCGCCGGCTTTTCCTGGATCACCGGCATGCCGCTCCTCACCGCCCTCGTCTTCGGCGCGCTGATCTCGCCGACCGACCCGGTGGCGGTGCTCGGCGTGCTGCGCGAGGCCAACCTGCAAAAGAGCCTCGAGACCAAGATCGCCGGCGAATCGCTGTTCAACGACGGCGTCGGCTACGTCGTCTACCTGGTGCTCGTCGGCCTCGCGTTTCCGACCCTGGGCGGGCACGGGAGCGAAGCGCATGGCAACGCGCTGCTCGATGCGGCGGAGCTGTTCTTCCGCGAAGCGGCGGGCGGTGCGGCGCTGGGGCTGGTGCTGGGCTGGCTGGTGTTCCGGGTGATGCGGCGGATCGACGATCCGGCGCTCGAGGTGCTCATCACCCTCGGCCTCGCCTTCGGCGGCTACGAACTGGCGGTGGCGCTGCATGTCTCGGCGCCGATCATGGCGGTCTGCGCCGGCCTGCTGATCGGCGACATCGGCGCCAAGCACGGCATGTCGGCCGAAACCCGTGCCTATGTCGACACCTTCTGGAAGCTGATCGACGAGATCCTGAACGCGGTGCTGTTTCTGATGATCGGCTTCGAGGTCTTCGCCGTCGCCTTCGGGGCCGACACGATGGTCGCCGGCGTGCTGGCGATCGCGCTGGCGCTGGTCGCGCGGCTCGCCGCGGTGGCGGTGCCGGTGCTTCTGCTGCGGCCGTTCCGCAATTTCTCGCGCGGGGTGATCCCGATCATGACCTGGGGCGGTCTCAAGGGCGGGATCTCGGTGGCGCTGGCGCTGGCCTTGCCCGAGAGCGAATGGAAGGCGGTGATCCTGGCCGCGACCTACATGGTGGTGCTGTTCTCGATCATCGTCCAGGGGCTGACCGTGGCCCGGCTGGCCGAACGGGTCGGGCGCGAACCGGAGCTGATGTAGGCCCGGCGCCCGGGCACGCGGTCGGGCATTTTTTTGAGTATTTGAGCCAAGGTGAAAGCCAGGGCTTGCCACTCGATGCGGCCCGCCGGAAGCTGGCGGGGCGACAGGACCAGGGGGCGGGCATGACCGGCTATCTCGTATACGACGTCTTCACCGCGCGGCGGTTCGGCGGCAATCAGCTGGCGGTGATCCCCCGGGCGGACGGATTGCCGGAGGGCGAGCTGCAGCAGATCGCGCGCGAGTTCAACTTTTCCGAGACGGTGTTTCTGACCCCGCCCGCGGACCCGGCGCACACCGCCCGGGTGCGGATCTTCACCCCGAAGAAGGAGCTGCCCTTCGCCGGCCACCCGACCATCGGCGCGGCGGTGGCGCTGGCCGCACTGGGGCGCGGCCCCGAGATGGTGCTCGAACTGGGGGTCGGTCCCCTGACCGCACGCGCCGAGGCCGGCCCGACGGCTGGCCGGGCCGAATTTGCGACCGAGGTGCCGCTCGACCGTCTCGCCGCCCCCGATGTGCGGCTGGTCGCGCGCGCCCTCGGCACCGATCCCGCCCGGATCGTTTCGCCCCCGGTGATGGCCTCGCTCGGTCTCGGCTTCACCTTCACCGAGGTCGACAGCCGCGCGACCCTCGCGGCCCTGACCCCGGATCTCGCCGCCTTTCACGACGGGGTCGCCGCCTACCCGCAGGGTCTCGACTTCGCCCAGTATGCCTGGGTCGAGGTGGCCGGGGTGATCCACGCACGCATGTTCGCCCCGTTCGACGGCGTCCCCGAGGATCCCGCCACCGGTTCCGCCGCGGCAACGCTCGCGGCACTTCTGGCCGAGGCCCGCGGCGCGTTCCGGGGCACCCTCCATCAGGGCGAAGACATGGGCCGACCCAGCGAGATCGGCGTCGAGGCAATCCCGGGGCGGGTCACGGTATCGAGCGCGGCGGTCAAGGTCATGGAAGGGCAGCTGCTGTGACCCGTTGGGTGATGTTGCTGCGCGGGATCAATGTCGGCGGCGCCAACGCGCTCCGGATGGACGCGCTGAAGGCGCTGCTCGCGACCCTCGGATGCCGCGAGGTGCAAACCTATATCCAGTCGGGCAACGTCATCTTCTCGGGGCTGGTCGATGCCGCGGCCTTCGAGGAGATCGTCGCCGACGAGATCGCGCTTTCGCATGGGTTCCGGCCGCAGGTGCTGGTGATTGCCGAGGAGGATTTTCGCGAAATCGTCGCGGGCTATCCCTACCCGGAGGCTTTCGAGGCGCCGAAGACGGGCCATGTGTGGTTCCTGGCCGGGGCGGCGGATCCCGACCGGAGCGCGCTCGCCGGCCTCGCCGCCGCCAGCGAACGCTTCGAGCTCACCGAGCGCGCCTTCTACCTCCACGCCCCCGACGGCATCGGCCGGTCGAAACTGGCCGAGCGGGCCGAGCGCCTGCTGCGGGTGCCGGCGACCGCGCGCAATCTGGGCACCTGCCGCAGACTGCTCGCGATGCTCGACGCCTCAGCGCATCGCTGACAGGATCAGCCGCGCCGCCGGCGGGAAGCTCGCGGCAAAAGCGTGGGAGGCAATCATGGCCCGCAGGTCTTCGGGCACCCCGGCCGGATCGCGCCGGGACGTGATGTCGAACTGGGCCGCGCCCTGCATCGCCATCATCAGCGTGTTCATCACCTCGGCGGCCCGGTCCGGGGCCAGATCGAGCAGCGTCGCGAAATGCGCCGTGGCGCGCGCGCCCTGGCGCCCGATCTCGCGTTTGGCCGCGAACAGCGCCGCGTCGCCGACATTCGCCTCGATCACCGCCACCAGCCGCGCGAACAGCGGCAGAAACAGCGGCACCTCCAGCGCGGCCCGGGTCATCTCCTCGGCAATGCGGTCGGGGTCGTCCACAGCCTCGAAGCGGTCGACGAACGCGTCCATCGCCGCCACGAAGAGCGACAAAAACAGCTCCTCCTTGGTCGCGACGTAGAGATAGAGCGTGCCCTTGGCGAGGCCTGCGCGTTTCGCCAGCCCGCTCATCGTCACTCCGTCGAACCCCGATTCCGCGATCATCGCGCGGGCCGCGGCGAGGATCGCGGCCTTGCGAGCCTCCTTCTCGCTGTCGGACCGGGCTCTTTTTCTGTTTTCCGCCAATGTCATATCCGGTTCTCCGCGCCGTCACTGCATTTCGCGCTTGCTAACTGACCATTGGTCATTACATAACTGACCGCAAGTCATATATGGCCCCGGCGGCCGCTGACTCCAAGAAAAAAGGATACCACAGATGTCGAAACTGGTCGTTCTCATCACCGGCGCCTCCTCGGGCATGGGCTTCGAGGCCGCGAAACTCTTCGCCGAACAGGGCCACAAGGTCTATGCCGGGGCCCGCCGGGTCGAAAAGATGGCAGCGCTTGAACCGCTCGGCATCGTGCCCGTCGGCATGGATGTCACCAAGCCGGAAGACAACGAAGCCGCCGTCGCCCGGATCATCGAAGCCGAAGGCCGGATCGACGTGCTCATCAACAACGCCGGCTTCGGTCTCTACGGCCCGGTCGAGGACATTCCCCTCGACGATGCCCGCTACCAGTTCGAGGTCAACCTGTTCGGCCTCGCCGATCTCACCCAGAAGGTGCTGCCGCACATGCGGGCGCAGAAAGCGGGCCGGATCGTCAACGTCTCGTCGATGGGCGGCCGGGTCTTCACCCCGCTCGGCGCCTGGTACCACGCCACCAAGCACGCGCTCGAGGGCTGGTCGGACTGCCTGCGCATCGAGGTCGCGCCGTTCGGCATCCAGGTCAGCGTGATCCAGCCCGGCGGGATCAAGACCGAATGGGGCGGCGTCGTCGGCGAGGGCATGAAGAAATACTACGACGCCAGTGCCTACAAGGCGCAGATGGATGCCTTCCTGAAGGTGATGGGCGGCAACGACAGCAACCCGCAGGGCACCGACCCGCGGGTGCTGGCGGAAGAGTTCCTCAAGGCCGCGACCGATCCGCGCCCGCGCCGCCGCTACGTCAAGGGGGCCTTCGCCAAACCGATGATGTTCGTGCGCAAATGGTTCGGCGACGGCATGTTCGAATGGATGCTGCGTCGCGCCTTCGGATGACGCGGCCTCGGCCCGGCCTGCCGACACGCGCATCGAAATTCGCGCTCGAAAACCACCGTCATGCCAATCGCGGGGCGGAGAAACGTCATTCCGATCTGCCGGTTAATGGTCTAAACCGGGCCTGGGTAACGATTTGACGAGAGGCCCTCATGGCACGCGACACCTGGACCGTCGATGACATCCCCGACCAGACCGGCCGGATCGCGGTCGTGACCGGCGCCTCCGCCGGGATCGGCGCCGAGACCGCCCGGGTGCTCGCGGCCAGGGGCGCACGGGTCATCCTCGGGGTCCGCAACATCGACAAGGGCGAAAGGGTGGTCGCCGCGATCCGCGCCCGCCACCCCGAGGCGCAGGTCGAAGTGCAGCGGCTCGATCTCGCCTCGCTCGCTCTGGTCAAGCGTTTCGCGCAAGGCACCCGCACCCGGCTGACCCGGCTCGATCTTCTGGTCAACAACGCCGGCGTGATGGCCCCGCCGGAGAGCCAGACCGAGGACGGGTTCGAGCTGCAGTTCGGCACCAACCACCTTGGCCATTTTGCCCTGGTCGGCCACCTGATGCCGCTGCTGCAATCGACCCGCGGCGCCCGCATCGTGGTGCTGTCGTCGCAAGCGCATCGCTTCGCAAAGCCCGATTTCGAAGACCTCAACTGGCGCGACCGCCGCTACAACGCCTCGCGCGCCTATGGCGCCAGCAAGTTCGCCAATCTCTCCTTCGCGCTGGAACTGGCCCGGCGGCTGGACGGCGCCGGGCCGGTCGTCACCGCGGCCCACCCGGGCTGGACCGAAACCGAGCTGCAGCGCCATTCCGGCCCGGTCCGGTTCCTCAACCGGTTCTTTGCCCAGAACGTCGAGATGGGCGCCTTGCCGACCCTGCGGGCGGCCTTCGATCCCGCCGCCCAACCCGGCGACTATTTCGGACCGAAGGGCTTTCTCGAGCTGCGCGGCGCACCGGTCAAGGTCGCCCCCAGCGCCCGCGTGCTCGACGAGGAGACCGCCGGGCGGCTGTGGCATGTGTCCGAGGGGCTCACCGGCGTCAGCTACTGAGCCGGCGCGGCGCGGCCCCGCCATTGCCTTTGCGCCGCCGCCGCCCTATCCAGCGGGAAAACAGTCAAAGGAGAGCAAGATGGACGTGCGGGTGACATGGGTGGAAGACCGGACTTTCGTCGGCGAGGCCGGCACGGGGCACAAGATCGCCTTCGGCACCGCCTCCGACAACGGCCCGAAACCGGGACCGAGCCCGATGGAGCTGGTGTTGATCGGCACCGGCGGCTGCTCGGCCTATGACGTGGTCCACATCCTCGAGAAGGGCCGCGAGCCGGTCGACCGGGTCGAGGTCGCGCTCGACGCCGACCGCGCCGACACCGACCCCAAGGTCTTTACCCGCATCCACATGCAGTTCACCGTCAAGGGCCGCGGGCTCAACCCGGCCAAGGTCGAACGCGCAATCGCGCTCTCGGTCGAGAAATACTGTTCGGCCTCGGCGATGATGGCCAAGACCGCCACGGTCACCCACGGGTTCGACCTGGTCGATACCGCCGCAGACTGAGCCCGGCGGCAGCGCGCGAGGCCGCAGCCCGGCCTCAGCCGCCGCCGCCGGCGCGTTTCGCCGAATGCACCTTGGCTGCGAGCTCTTCGAACGGGTCCACCTTGAGCTTGTCCGGCACGTAGCCGGGCGGCTCGAAGTCGGGCAGGTAGATCCCGCCGACCCAGCGCTCCGGCAACCGCTCCAGGCCCCGGGTAAGCGCCCGGCTCGCCGCCGCCGCCCGCAGCCGGAGACGTTCGGCCTTGTCCGGGTCGCGGGCCTTCAGCCTTGCGTGCGCGCGCACCACCAGCTCGGCAAACCCCTCGGAGCCGACCGAGGCCCAGGTGATGAGCAGAGCGAGCGGGATCAGAAGCGTCAGCCCGAGCACCTTCCAGGGCCAGACGATCACGAAGACCACCAGCAGCGCCGTGGCCAGGCGCCGGGGCGCATCCGGCCGGCGCAGGAACCGGGCCACAACGGCAGCCACGAGCGCGAGCCGCGTTCGCGCCCAGCCGCCGAGCGCCCGCGCACCGCGCCGCCACAGCGGTTCCGGCGCCGGGCCGGTCGCGACGGTCTCGGTCGCATCGCCGGTTTCGATGTCGACGATCCGGTAACCGCCCGGGGTGCCGGCATAGAGGTCGTCCCAGTCTTCCGGCGCGGGCTCGTCCCAGACTTCCGGGTCGGCGTCGGGCACCGGCGGCGGCGGCGGCGACGAGATCGGTGCGGGCACCCGGGCGTCGACGCCGGGTCGCGGCGTGGCCGGGCCTTTCGGCCGCGGTGCCGGCGCCGGAAGCGCCTCGGCCTCGACGATCAGCTGGCGCACGATTTCGAGCGTCGGGTCGTCTTCCTCCACCGAGGGCCCGGCCCCGCTGTGCCCCGGTTCCTGTTCCTTGTTCATCCCTGTTCCCTCGTATCCGCGCCCCGGATGCGCGCGAGTATGGCGAGAAAAACGGGCAAGATGATGGCGCCACCGGGCCTTTCCTTTCCCGCCCGAGGCGCCTATCGGGGGGCGACAGCGTCATATCGGGCCCGGCGACGCGAAGGCCCCCTCATCCCGGATCCGACCCATGAACAATCTGCGCGGCGCCTTCCTGATGATGCTCTCGATGGGGGCTTTTGCCGTCGAGGACGCATTGCTGAAGATCCTCGCCACCACGATGCCGATGGGCCAGGTCGTGATCTACCTCGGCATCGGCGGCGGGTTCGGCTTTGCGCTGCTGGCGAACCGGGCCGGCTATTGCGTGATCGGGCGCGGCTTCTGGCACCCGATGGTGCTGTTGCGCAGCGGCGGCGAGATCGTCGGCACCGCCGCCTTCATCACCGCGCTGGCGCTGATCCCGCTGTCGCTCGCTTCGGCGCTGCTGCAGACCAACCCGCTGTTCGTGGCCCTGGGCGCGATCCTGCTGTTCGGCGAAACCGTCGGCTGGCGGCGCTGGCTGGCGATCGGCATCGGCTTCGGCGGGGTCATGGTGATGCTGCGCCCCGGGTTTGTCGGCTTCGACCCCAACGCGCTGTTCGCGATCCTCGGCGCGCTCGGCCTGGCATTGCGCGATCTGGCGCTGCGCCACCGCCCCGCCAGCGTGCATCCGCTGCAGCTCTCGGCCTGGGGCTTTGCCATGCTGGTCCCGGTCGGTCTCGGCATGCTCGCGCTCGACCAGGGCCCGGTCCGGATCGGCGGCACCGAGGCCGGGATGCTGGTCGGCGCCATCGGCCTGTCGATGGCGGGCTACCACGCACTGACGCTGGCGATGCAGGCCGACGAGGTCGGTTTCGTCACCCCGTTTCGCTACGTCCGGCTGGTGTTCGGCTTCGCCCTTGCCTGGGTCCTGTTCGGCGAACGCCCGGACCTGTGGATGTTCATCGGCGCCGGAATCGTCGTCGGCGCCGGGCTTTACACCCTGATCCGCGAACGCCGGGTGACGCGGCGGGCGTGATCGGCGCGGCACCCGCATGCTGCATGCCCGCCATGAGCGGCCGAAACGCCCTTTCAACCCGCCGGTGTCCGCGTTATGAGGCTGGCACCCGAACATTGAACCAGGGAACCTCCTCCATGAGCACCATCATCGACATTTTCGGCCGCGAAATCCTCGACAGCCGCGGCAACCCGACCGTGGAAGTCGACGTCATTCTCGAAGACGGCACCATGGGCCGCGCCGCCGTGCCCTCCGGCGCCTCGACCGGCGCCCATGAAGCGCACGAGAAGCGCGACGGCGACAAGTCCCGCTACGGCGGCAAGGGCGTGCTCGAAGCGGTGGCCTCGGTCAACGGCGAGATCGCCGAAGCCCTCGTCGGCATGGACGCCACCGACCAGGAAGCGCTCGACGCGGCGATGATCGAGCTCGACGGCACCCCCAACAAGGCCCGCCTCGGCGCCAACGCCATCCTCGGCGTCTCGCTCGCCAACGCCAAGGCCGCGGCCGATTTCACCTCGCTGCCGCTCTACCGCTACGTCGGCGGCTCCTCGGCGCGGGTGCTGCCGGTGCCGATGATGAACATCATCAACGGCGGCGAACATGCCGACAACCCGATCGACATCCAGGAATTCATGATCATGCCGGTCTCGGCGCCGAATGTGCGCGAAGCGATCCGGATGGGCGCCGAGGTGTTCCACGCGCTCAAGAAAGAGCTCTCCGCCGCCGGCCACAACACCGGCATCGGCGACGAGGGCGGCTTTGCGCCCAACCTGAGTTCGACCCGGGAAGCCCTTGATTTCGTTCTGAAGTCCATCGAAAAGGCCGGCTACAGACCGGGCGAGGACGTCTACCTCGCGATGGATGCCGCCTCGACCGAGTATTACCGCGACGGCAAGTACGAAATGAAGGGCGAAGGCCTCTCGCTCACGGCGGACGAGAATGTCGCCTACCTCCAGGGGCTGGTCGCCGACTACCCGATCATCTCGATCGAGGACGGCTGCGCCGAGGACGACTGGGACGGCTGGGCCAAGCTGACCCAGGTGCTCGGCGACAAGGTCCAGCTGGTCGGCGACGATCTCTTCGTCACCAATCCCGAGCGCCTCGCCAAGGGCATCGAGCACGGCATCGCCAACTCGCTGCTGGTCAAGGTCAACCAGATCGGCTCGCTGTCGGAGACGCTCAAGGCCGTCGATATGGCCCACCGTGCCCGCTACACCAACGTGATGAGCCACCGCTCCGGCGAAACCGAGGACAGCACCATCGCCGACCTCGCCGTCGCCACCAACTGCGGCCAGATCAAGACCGGCTCGCTGTCGCGCTCCGACCGCCTCGCCAAGTACAACCAGCTGATCCGCATCGAGGAGATGCTGGGCGAAGTGGCCGTTTATGCCGGGCGCTCGATCCTGAAGTGATCGCGGCCGCCGGACGTGAATCGGAAAGGCCCGCCCCGAACGCGGGCCTTTTCGCGCGCGGCGGGCGGGGCGGCGGAGCTTCGGCTGGCGGGATTGGTTCACCGGGGTGAACGGGGAACGAGCCCGCCGGTCGACCTGGCACCGCTAGTTCTTGATCTTGAACTTGCAGCCTTTGCCGTGCAAGGCGCAATAGAGTTGGTTTTGGCCCAGGTGCAGTTGCAGTTCGATTGTCTTGTGTCCGCCCAACCCCAGGAAGCGGTCCGGATCCGCAAGGATGACCTCTCGAAGAGAGGGAATATGAACCAGGCAGTCGAGATTTCCATCTCCCCTGGGCAGGACATCCACGATCACGATCGGTTCGCGGCCGGGAATGTCGATCCTGAGCCCCTGGGACCGGATGGTTTCGCTTGCCACCAAATCTCTCGGGTCTGGATTTTCCAGGTCGAAGTCCGCCGACCAGGCGGCCCCCGCGGTCGCAATCGTCGCGAGGGAAACAGCTGCGAGTTGACGCAATTTCATCGTCTCATGCCCTTTTCATATGAAGAACCTTTGAGCAAGTCTCGATCGGTTCGTTGCGCTATTTCTCCAGGTCGAATGTGACCTTGCAACTGCGACCCTTGCCGACACAGTAGATCTCCGAATCAAGGGTCACTTCCACATCGAGCCAGATGGTGTTCCTGCCGCCGCCCAACCCGAGGAAACCATCGGGATCCGCGAGGATGGCTTTCTGGATCGAGGGAACATGGACCATGCAGTCAGCCTTTGCATCTCCGTTTGGCTCAACGTCGAGGATCACGATCGATCCCTTGCCGGGGATGTCGACCGTGAAGCCTCCGGACCGGATGATTTGGCTGGAAGCAAATTCATTCGGATCGAAGTCGGCCGCCCAAGCGGCGGACGCGGAGACGATCGTGGCAAGAGCAACCCCTGCGACTTGGCGAAATATCACGAAATCTTCCCCCATTGAAAATGTCGTAACATTGTTCGCGACGCGGTCTACCGTGTCAACCTTGCCGAAAACGCCGGGCGCTCGGTCCTGAAGTGATTGCACCCCGCTGAGCCTGAAACACGGAGCGCCTGCGCCGACGTGGGGTTGTTCTCCGTTCCAAACAGTCAATACACGGAGAACAGCGGATACCGTCCCGGGTTACCCGGTACATAGTCCATGAGGAAATGGACATTTCGAAAGCTGTCGCGTCGTGCGATCGGCGACCCGGAAAGCCATTGCTCAACGTCGCGCGGGGACAACCAAGGCTCCGCGCAATAGATCACCAGGTAATCGAAGACCAGACTCCGCGCCGTGTACTTCGCGTGTTTCATGTCGATCAAACCACTAAGATCCTTGATGAATCGGTCCTGCGACCACTGCGCGGCCGTGAACAACGGATCATTATGCGACGTCAGGCGCTTGCCGGCATACTCGGGCTTCTTCCGATACTTCTTCAAACCCGCTATCAGACCGCCATCAACAAACTCTGCCAGTTCGACCGACACACGGTTGCCCGCGATGGATGCAACGGCATCCGGCGGTTCCGACGAACTCTTGGAGATCCCGTCGACCGCCAGGCCCAATTGTACTTCTGCGGCAACGGCCCATTCGATTGCCCAACTCGCTTCGGTCGCCGCCTTGCTGCCGCGCAGCACATTGTCGTTATGCGCCCCGGCCCCCGCGTGCCCACGTTCGTTCCAGATCTGAACGAGTTTCTTGGTCGTTTCATCGGACCAGTCGTCTTCGTCAGGTGCATCTGTCATCTCTGCAATCTGGGCCTCGGAAAAATGGGCCGCAAGTCCCGATTTCTAACCTCCTGTTACTCCGCCGTGCGGGGCTGACCCCCTCGAGGGTGGCAGCAGACACCGAGGATATGTCGCCCCCCTTTCGCGCACTCCGCTTCCCTGCCATGATCCTTGAAAACACCAACGAGAGCAGCCCGATGTCCTTCCTGACCACGATCAAACCCGCCGAGAAAGCCGTCGCCGGCTTCGTGATCCTCTACCTCGTCGTCTTCTCGGCCTGGTTCTTCTCGATCGGCAACAACGAGTTCATCATCTACATCGTCACCATGCTGGTGCTGATGGCGCTGATCGGCGCCACCCTGCGGGTCGGTGAATACCCCGCCCGCATGCTCTGGGCGCTCGCCCTCTGGGGCCTGCTGCATTGCGCCGGCGGCGGCGTGCCGGTGGGCGACAAGGTGCTCTATGCCACCCAGATCATCCCGCTAATCGGCGACGGCTCGACCGAGATGACGCTGCTCAAATACGACCAGATCGTCCATGCCCTCGGTTTCGCGGTCACCGCCTGGGTGCTCTGGCACGTGCTTGCCCGGCACTACCCCGAGACCAAGAACACCTGGACGGCCTACGCCTTCCCGGCCCTCGCCGCGATGGGGCTCGGCGCGGTCAACGAGATCATCGAGTTCTCGGCGGTGGTGATCGTGCAGGACACCGGGGTCGGCGGCTATGTCAACACCGCGCTCGATCTGTGCTTCAACGGGGCCGGTGCGGTGATCGCGGTGCTGGTGACCGCCTGGACAGAGCGGGCGCGGCCCTGAAGCAGCCCGCACACATTCACCGAAAGAGGCTCCAATGAAACACCTGCTGAAATTCCTCGGCGCTTTCGCCGGCCTCCTCGTGCTCGCTGCCGCAGGGCTCTGGCTCGGTACGCGTGGCGATTATCCGGTCGCCGCGACCGTGATCGATGACCCCGCCCTGCCGGCCATCGACCTGCTCGGCCTTCGGCTTCACGCCGAGAGCAACGGCCCCGAAACCGGGCCCGTCGTCATCGTCCTGCACGGCGGACCCGGCGGCGATTACCGCTCGCTGCTGCCGCTCAAAGCCCTCGCCGACGACGGCTACCGCGTCCAGTTCTACGACCAGCGCGGGGCCGGGCTGTCGCAACGTGTGACACCGGACCAGCTCACCCTCGCCGGCCATCTCGATGAGCTCGGCGCGCTGGCAGACAGCCTCAGCCCCGACGCGCCGGTCACGCTGATCGGCCACAGCTGGGGGGCGATGCTGGCGAGCGCCTGGCTCGGCCGCCACCCGGACCGGGTCGCGCGGGCCGTGCTGATCGAACCGGGCTTCCTGTCGGCTGCGGAATCGGACGATTTCATGGCGGCGATGCAGGGCTACCTGCGCGCGCCCGCCGCGCTTGGGCAGATGGTCCTCGCCGGGTTCCGCGCGACCCATGTGCGCGGCCCAGACGCCGCCGCCGCGAACGACTTTCTCACCGGCCAGATGGTCCACTGGTTCGCCGACCATCCCGACAACCCCTACCATTGCCCCGGCACCCGCTGGGACAGCCCGGCCTGGCGCTACGGTGCCGAGGCAGGCCAGGCGGTGCAGGCCCAGGCCAGCCGGGACGATCTCGACAGCCTCGGCGCGGTTGCGGATTTTGCCGGCCCGGTGCTGCTGTTGAGCGGCGCCTGCGACAGCTGGATCGGCCCGCCCCTGCAAGAGCGGCACGTCGCATTGTTCCAGGACGCCACCCATGTGGTGATCGACGCCGCAGGCCACGACGTGATCGACGACCAGCCCGAGGCAGCGCTCGCGGCGATCCGCGCTTTCCTCGAATGACCGGCCACGACGGATCGGCGGCGCGACGCGGTTTCGAAACCGCGTGCCAAGCCGCTTCGAAGCGGCTTCAGCGCCCGGATCCGAGGTTCGCCCACAAAATAACAGTTAGCGATATCATCATAAAGATCAACAGCTTGACCCCCTGTCCGAGTTCGCCCACCCCTCCGGACACTTCGCCAAACCCTTCGCTGTGCGCCCGCGGGCCATTGCCTGACCGCGCGCCCGCCGGTACACCGGCGCCATGACCAACGTGCTCGACAAGATCAAGGCCTACAAGCTCGCAGACGTCGCCGCCCGCAAGGCCGTGCGCCCGATGAGCGCCGTCGAGGCCGACGCCCGCGCCGCCACCCCGGTCCGGGGCTTCGCCGACCGCCTGTCAGCGGCCGCCCGCACCGGCTACGGCCTCATCGCCGAGGTCAAGAAGGCCTCGCCGTCGAAAGGGCTGATCCGCCCCGACTTCGACCCGCCGGCGATCGCGCGCGCCTACGAGGCCGGCGGCGCCACCTGCCTCAGCGTGCTGACCGACACGCCCTCGTTCCAGGGGGCCGACGATTTCCTCGTCGCGGCGCGCGCCGCGACCGCCCTGCCCGCCCTGCGCAAGGACTTCATCTACGACCCCTGGCAGGTCGCCGAGGCCCGGGCACTCGGGGCCGATTGCATCCTCATCATCATGGCCAGCGTCGACGACGGCCAGGCGGCGGAGCTGGAAGACGCCGCCTTTTCCTGGGGGATGGATGTGCTGGTCGAGGTCCACGATGCCGACGAACTGGCGCGGGCCACCCGCCTGAAGTCGCCGCTGCTCGGTATCAACAACCGCAATCTCAAGACCTTCGAGACCTCGCTCGACACCACCCGGCAGCTGTCGCGGCTGGCCCCGCCGGACCGGCTGCTGGTCTGCGAATCCGGGCTGTCGACGCCCGCCGACCTCGCCGGGATGGCCGCGGTCGGGGCGCGCTGCTTCCTGATCGGCGAGAGCCTGATGCGCCAGGCGGATGTCGAGGCGGCCACCCGCAGCCTGCTCGCCGACCCGGTTCCCGCGGGGCCCGGGTCATGAGCGGGCTCAGCCATTTCGACGCGGCCGGCCAGGCGCATATGGTCGATGTCTCGCACAAGGCGGTGACCGATCGCGAGGCCGTGGCCGAGGCCCTGGTGGTGATGGCACCCGACACGCTCGCGCTGGTCGAGGCCGGCACCGCCAAGAAGGGCGACGTGCTCGGCATCGCCCGCCTCGCCGGGATCATGGGGGCGAAGAAGACCGCCGACCTCATCCCGCTCTGCCACCCGCTGCCGATCACCCGGGTCGCGCTCGATCTCGTCGCCGATGCGGGCCTGCCCGGGGTGCGGATCACCGCCACGGTCAAGACCTCCGGCCAGACCGGGGTCGAGATGGAGGCGCTCACCGCCGTCACCACCGCCGCGCTCACGGTCTACGACATGCTGAAGGCCGCCGAGAAGGGCATGCGGATCGAAGGGGTCCGGCTCATCAGCAAGACCGGAGGCAAATCCGGCACCTGGGAAGCGGCGAAATGATCTCCGTGTTGCAGGCCCTCGAGCACCTCTTCGCGCTCGCCGCGCCCGTCGGCACCGAGGTCGTGCCGCTCGGAGATGCCGCGGGCCGGGTGCTGGCCGAGCCGGTGGTCGCGACCCGCAACCAGCCGCCCTTCCCGGCCTCGGCGATGGACGGCTACGCGGTCAAGGGGGTCGAGGCCGAACCGGGCGCGATGTTCAAGGTGATCGGCGAGTCTCAGGCCGGGCGCCGGTTCGAGGGCCGCCTCGGCCCCGGCCAGACGGTGCGGATCTTCACCGGCGCGCCGGTGCCCGAGGGGGCCGACCGGATCGTCATCCAGGAAGACGTGAGCCGCAGCGGCGATCTGATCACCCTCGCGCAGGATCTCGACACCGGCTCCTATGTGCGGCCGGCGGGGATGGATTTCGCGGTCGGCGACCGGCTCGATGCCCCCCGGGTTCTGGGCGCGCGCGACCTCGCGCTGATCGCGGCGATGAACGCAGGCGCGGTGACCGTCGCGCGCCGCCCTGAAGTGGCGCTGATCGCCACCGGCAACGAGCTGGTGATGCCGGGCGAGGCCCCCGGCCCCGACCAGATCATCGCTTCGAACGGTTTCGGGTTGAAGGCGATGCTCGAAGCGGCGGGCGCGAGGGCCCGGCTGCTGCCGATTGCCCGCGACGACGCCGACAGCCTGCGCATGGTGTTCGGCCTGGCCGAGGGGGCCGACCTGATCGTCACCATCGGCGGCGCCTCGGTCGGCGACCACGACCTCGTCGGCCCCGTCGCCGCCGAGCTCGGGCTTCAACAGAGCTTCTACAAGGTGGCGATGCGGCCGGGCAAACCGCTGATGGCCGGACGGCTCGGCGGCGCGGCGATGGTCGGGCTTCCGGGAAACCCGGTGTCCTCGCTGGTCTGCGGTCAGGTCTTTCTCGTGCCGATGCTGCGTGCCATGCTCGGGCTCGGCGCCGCTCCGGCCCCGCGCGCGACGGCGATCCTGTCCGAGGCCATCCCCGCCAACGGCCCGCGTGAGCACTACATGCGCGCCGTCATCGACGAGACCGGCATTCGCCCGCTGAAAGCCCAGGACAGCGCGCTGCTGACGATCCTGAACCGCGCCAATGCCCTGCTGGTGCGCCCGGTCGGCGACCCGGCGCGTGCGGCAGGGACGCCGGCGGACTACATCGCGCTGTAACCCCGGCTCGGACCCGGCCCCGGTCACGCCATGCCCGACCCCGGGCGGCATTCACGGGCACTTCCCACCGGGCAAACGGAAATCCGCGGGCGCGACGGTGACAGCGTCTTCGCTCCGAATACCCCCCAACGGGAAACCGGCCCGGCCCGGAATGACGGTGGCCGAACCCGGCCCGGGTCCGACCGCATCTGCCGCCCGCGCCGGCAGCCCCTTCATTCCACGCGCCGGACCGGACGCAGCCGCTGCGACCGGGACCGGCGCCGATCGCGGCTCATCGTCAAGGTGAGTCAAAGTTGCCACGCTGTTCGATGCGTTAACCCGAGTTAATTGACATGAAACAGGAACGCGCATAGAACATACACCGAACACGCATGCGACGGGCAGAGAATCCGTCAACGCGAAAAAACTGTCGAACGGAAGGGGACGAGCAGATGTTGACCCGCAAGCAACTGGATTTGCTGGATTTTATCAACAGACGATTGCAGCGCGACGGGGTTCCGCCCTCGTTCGATGAAATGAAGGAAGCGCTGGACCTGCGCTCGAAATCGGGCATCCACCGGCTGATCACGGCGCTCGAAGAGCGCGGCTTCATCCGTCGCCTGCCGCACCGGGCGCGGGCAATCGAGATCGTCAAGCTGCCCGAGGCGCTCGACCGGAGCGCCGGGTTGCGCGCCGGGTTCGAGCCCCGGGTGATCGAAGGCGACCGGCCCGACCAGCTGCCCCGGGGGGCGATGCCGATCGACGGCGTCCCGGCGCTGGAACTGCCGCTGCTGGGACGGATCGCCGCCGGCACACCGATCGAAGCGATCACCGACGGGGATAGCCACGTCGCCATCCCCGGCGCCATGGTGGCCGGGTCGGGAAAACACTATGCGCTTGAAGTCAAAGGCGAATCCATGATCGACGCCGGCATCAACAATGGCGACGTCGTGGTCATTCGCGAGACCTCGGTCGTCGACAATGGCGACATCGTCGTGGCCCAGGTGGATGGCTACGAAGCGACCCTGAAACGCTACCGCAAGTCCGGCGACATGGTCATGCTCGAAGCCGCCAACCCGGCGTTCGAGACCCGGCTGCTGCGCCACGACCAGGTCGAGGTCCAGGGCAAGCTGGTGGGCCTGATCCGCACTTACTGAGAAAAACGCGCCTGAAAACCGCCTGTCGCGCCCGGCCCCGTGCCGGGCGCCGTCGTTTCGCGACGCCCCAAGGAACCCGGCAGAGCCTGTCGCGATTTCGCTGCCCGTCGGGTCGCTGGCGCTACCGCAGGCCGGTCCAGGGACGCCGACCCGCGTGGTCGGCGACGCTTTCGATCCGCAGCCCGCCGCCGGTCAGCCACAGGGCCAGGGCGCCGGTCTCGAACAGGCGCTGCTCGTCATAGACGTCGCAGCCCGCGGGGGGCATCTCGACCGGCGTCGAGACCACCACGACATCCGCCTCGGCGCAGGCCGCCGGCACCCGCTCGGTGGCGCCGCGCCCGCTCAACGCGGCCAGCCGGAGCGGGCCGAGGTCGGCGTAGAGCGCGCCCTTTTCGCCGCTGAAACCGCGCCGCGCCGCGGCCGCATCCTGTTCGGCCGGGTCGCCGTCGTTTTCCAGCCAGACCGACGCGGTGAACCCGTCGCCGCGCGGCTTCGACAGCGCCCGCCCCTCGGGCGTCATCACGCCGACGAGGCCGCCGGAGGGCGCAACCAGAACCGATGGGCGCTCGGCATCGGCCCAGAGCGCGAAGGCGATGACCAGGGGGGCAACCCCTGCGAGCCTGGGCAGACCCCGCAGCAGCACGAAGGTCAGCCCCCCCGCCGCCACCAGCGGCAGGACCAGCGGCCCGGGTGTGGGCACCTGGCCCACGGCCCCGTCGAGCCCCGAGACCGTGGCCGCGACCGCCAGGATCCAGCGGATCGGCCATTGCATCAGCCAGAGCGGCAGGCTGCCGAGACCGAAGGGGGCGGCCAGGGCGGCGATCACCGCGAGCGGGATCACCGCGATCCCCATCACCGGGACGGCGAGCATGTTGGCGAGCAGCCCGTAGTAGGAGACCTGGTTGAAATGCGCCGCGGCAAAGGGCGCGGTTGCGAGGCCGGCCACCGCCGAGGACAGGAGCACGCCGGTCACCGGCTGCATCCAGCGCGGCGGACGCCACCCGCGCCAGTCGCGCAGCTCGCCGAAGATGTAGACCAGCGCGATGGTCGCCGAAAACGACATCTGAAACCCGGGCTCGGTCAGGCTTTCGGGCTGCACCAGCAGGATCAGCGTCGCCGCCAGCGCGACCGCCCGCAAGGTGAGCGCCCGCCGGTCGAGCAGGACCGCGCCGAACATCACCGACACCATGATGAAAGCGCGTTCGGTGGCGATGCTGCCGCCCGAAAGCGCGAGGTAGACGGCCCCCGCCTGCAGCGCGCCGACGGCCGCGATCTTGCGGATCGGCACCGTATCGGCGAGGCCCGGCACGAGCGCCAGGGCGTAGCGAAGGGCCGCGTAGACAAAGGCCGTGAGCAGCCCCATGTGCAGGCCCGAGATCGCCAGGAGGTGCGCGAGGTTCGAATCGCGCAGGGTCTGGATCGTCTCCCGGCTCATCGCTGCGCGGTCGCCGGTGGTGATCGCGGCGGCGAAGGCGCCGGGTTCGCCGGGGATGCCGGCCTGGACCCAGGTCGAGATCGCGCGGCGCATCTTCTGGACGATGACGCCGCCGCCGCCCTCATGCCCGCCGGCCACGGCCACCTCGTCCGGCAGCGGCAGGGCCGGCGCCCGGGTGTAGCCCACCGCACCGAGGCGGTCGAACCAGGCCATGCGGCGAAAGTCGAACCCGCCGGGCTCGACCGGACCCTCGGGGCCGGAGAGGAAGGCGGTCATCGCCAGCCGCTGCCCCGGGACGGGCGCGACGAAAGGCTGGTCGCCGTGGAGCGAGATGCGGATGCGCTCGGGCATCTTCGCCGGCGCCACCCGGTCGAGCCGGACCCGGTCGAGCGTGAGCCGGGTCGCATCCGAGGCGGACCGGTCGATCTTCACCACCCGGGCCTCGACCGGGCCGTAGTAGCGGAAATCGAGCACCGGGGCGCGGACGCTGGCGTTGCGGATCCCGCCGGCGAGCAGGCCGCAGACCACCGCCGCGAGGCCGAGGAGAAGGAAACCGAGCCCCGCGTAGCGCCGCCGCGCCAGGGCCAGGCCGAGCCCTGCCAGCGCGGCGGCGATCAGGCCGAGCACGGCCCAGGCGAGCATCGAAGGCTCCGTCGGCAGCCGGAAGTAGGTGCCGACCCCGAGGCCGAGACAGACCGGCACGTACAGCATGCGCCGCCCGCTCAGGCGTTCGAGCCGCCCGGAGATGGTTGCCAGCAGGCTCACCCGTTGATTTCTCCCTCTGTCCGTCGCATCGGTCTGCGGCGGGCCGCAAGCCGGCCATGCGCGACGGCCCTGTCCATATGGTCGCCCGGGCGAGACGGCTTCCCCTTCGCCCGGAAACGTTTTAAACACGCAACGAACTTACCAAAAACTTGGTTTCCAAAAGGTTAACGCAGCCCATGTCCGACGCCGCGCCCGCCACCGATGTGGTCACCCGATTCGCTCCCTCGCCAACCGGCTACCTGCATATCGGCGGCGCCCGCACCGCGCTGTTCAACTGGCTCTATGCCCGTGGCCGCGGCGGCCGGTTCCTGCTGCGGATCGAAGACACCGACCGGGCACGGTCGACACCGGAAGCGACCCACGCGATTCTCGCCGGCATGGACTGGCTGGGGCTCGACTACGACGGCGCCCCGGTCAGCCAGTTCGACCGCGCCCCGCGCCATGCCGAAGTGGCCCGGGCGATGCTGGCAGCCGGCCATGCCTACAAGTGCTTCTCGACCCAGGACGAGATCGCGACCTTTCGCGAAGCCGCCCGCGCCGACGGTCGCTCGACCCTGTTCCAGTCGCCCTGGCGCGATGCCGATCCGGCCGACCACCCCGATGCGCCCTATGCGGTGCGGCTGAAGGCGCCACGCGACGGCGTGACGGTGATCGCCGACGAGGTGCAGGGCGCCGTGACGATCCGCAACGACCAGCTCGACGACATGATCTGCCTGCGCTCGGACGGCACCCCCACCTACATGCTCGCGGTCGTGGTCGACGACCATGACATGGGCGTGACCCACGTGATCCGCGGCGACGATCACCTCAACAACGCCGCGCGCCAGATCCAGGTCTACAAGGCGATGGGCTGGGAGATGCCGGTCTTCGCCCATATCCCGCTGATCCACGGGCCCGACGGCAAGAAGCTCTCGAAACGCCATGGCGCGCTCGGGGTCGAGGAATACCGCGCCATGGGCTATCCGGCGGCGGCGATGCGCAATTACCTAGCCCGGCTCGGCTGGAGCCACGGCGACGACGAGTTTTTCACCGATGCCCAGGCCCGGGCCTGGTTCGATCTCGGCGGGATCGGCAAGGGCCCGGCGCGGTTCGATTTCAAGAAACTCGACAGCATTTCGGGCCAGCACATCGCCGCGATGGACCCGGGCGAGATCGTTTTGCAGCTGCAGGATTATCTCGACGCAACCGGCGGCCGGCCGCTCGCAGCGCCGGAAGCGCGGATGCTGGCCGAGGCGATGGACATCCTCAGGCCGGGTGCGAAGACCTGGGCGCAAATCCTTGAAAAGGCCCGCTTCGCGCTGATGGCCCGGCCGATCGACCGGGACGAGAAGGCGCAGCAGGCCCTTGATGATGTATCCCGTGGTATACTGAGAGAATTGACGCCGCAGTTGCGAAATGCTAGCTGGGAGCGCAACACCTTGGAGGAGATCCTGAACGCGGTCGCCGCGGCTCATGATACCAAGTTCGGCAAGCTCGCGGCTCCACTACGCGCCGCGCTCGCCGGACGGACCGTTACTCCCAGTGTTTTCGACATGATGCTGCTTCTCGGCCGCGACGAAACCATCGCGCGGATCGCGGAGGCGGCGGGCTAACCGCCCCCCTGCCAGGGGGCTCACGAGGAAGGGACGCAAATGCCGAACAAGACGGGAACCGCGAAGCTCATCTTTGGTGACAAGGAGCTGGAACTGCCGATGTATTCGCCTTCGGTCGGGCCGGACGTCATCGACATCACCAAGCTCTACGCCATGGGCAACGTTTTCACCCACGATCCGGGCTTCACCTCGACCTCGTCCTGTGAAAGCGCGATCACCTATATCGACGGCGACAAGGGTGAGCTGTTGTACCGGGGTTACCCGATCGACCAGCTGGCCGAGAAATCGCATTACCTCGAGGTCTGCTTCCTGCTGCTCTACGGCCATCTGCCGACCGCGGAAGAGGCGGAAAACTTCGAGTTTCGCGTCACCCGCCACACGATGGTGCATGAACAGCTGATGAAGTTCTTCTCCGGCTACCGTCGCGACGCCCACCCGATGGCGACGCTCGTGGGCGTGGTCGGGGCGCTCTCGGCCTTCTACCACGACTCGGTCGACGTCAACGATCCGTGGCAGCGCGAAGTGGCCGCGGTGCGGATGATCGCCAAGCTCCCGACGATCACCGCCATGGCCTACAAATATTCGATCGGCCAGCCCTTCGTGTATCCGAAGAACTCGCTCGATTACGCCGCCAATTTCCTCTACATGTGCTTCTCTGTCCCGGCCGAGGAATTCGAGGTGAACCCGATTCTCGCGCGTGCGATGGACCGGATCTTCACCCTGCATGCCGACCACGAACAGAACGCCTCGACCTCGACGGTCCGGCTCGCGGGCTCGTCGGGCGCCAACCCGTTCGCCTGTATCGCCGCCGGCATCGCCTGCCTCTGGGGCCCCGCCCACGGCGGCGCCAACCAGGCCTGCCTCGAGATGCTCAAGGAGATCGGCACCGTCGACCGGATCCCGGAATACATCGACCGCGCCAAGGACAAGAGCGATCCGTTCCGGCTGATGGGCTTCGGCCACCGGGTCTACAAGAACTTCGACCCGCGCGCCAAGGTGATGCGCGAGAGCGCCCACGAGGTGCTCGACCTGCTCGGCATCGACAACAACGAGACCCTGAAGGTGGCGATGGAGCTGGAGCGGATCGCGCTCGAAGACGAGTATTTCGTCAAGAAGAAGCTCTACCCCAACGTCGACTTCTACTCCGGCATCATCCTCGAGGCGATGGGCTTCCCGACCGCGATGTTCACGCCGATCTTCGCGCTGTCGCGCACCGTCGGCTGGATCTCGCAGTGGAAGGAAATGCTGAGCGACCCAAGCCAGAAGATCGGCCGCCCGCGTCAGCTCTACACCGGCGAGACATTCCGCGACTACGTCGAGGTGGAAGACCGCTGAGGCGGCTCACCCGATCATGCTGCGCCTCCGGCCGCCCTTCGGGGCGGCCTTTTGCTCGCGGGCTTGCCGTCGGGCCGCGCATCGGCACCCTTCGCGCCCAGGCCACAGGGCGATATCGCATGACCGAGACCCGCGCCGGCGGCTGCCTCTGCGGCGCGTCGCGGTTCGAATTCGACGGCGGCCCGAAGTTCTCGATCCAGTGTTTCTGCCGCGATTGCCAGCATGTTTCTGGCGGCGGCCACCTGCCGCAACGGGCGATCGACCGGGCGGTATTGCGCCGGTCGGGGCCGATCAAGACCTACGAGACCGCCGCCGGGTCCGGCAGCACGCTGGGGTTTCACTTCTGCGCCGACCGCGGCGCGCCGCTGCTCAAGACCACGACACGCGCCCGATCTGATCTTCGTCAATCCCGGCGCCCTCGACGACCCCTCGATCCAGCCGCCCGGCCGGAACGTGGTCGAGGCCTCGCGCCAGGCTCGGGACCTGTGACAGCCACGGACGCGCGTGGTGCCGAGCGCCTCGGCGCGCGGCGGGGCGTGCCCGAACGCGTCTGTCGTCTGCGACCGCCGCCCCTGCGCTTCGAATATCGAGAGGCGCCGAGCGCCCTTACCGGCCTTCGAACCTGGGCGCGCGCTTTTCCATGAACGCCAGCACGCCTTCCTTGAAGTCGCGCGAGCGGCCGCATTTGCCCTGGGTGCGGGCTTCCAGCGCGATCTGCTCCTCGAAGGAGTTCGAGAGCGAGGCGCGCAGCGCGGCCTTGATGCCCTGGTAGGCGAGTGTCGGGCCGTCGGCGAGGTGGCGCGCGCGCGCGCGCCAGTGCTGCGCAAAGCCCATGTCGGGCACCGCCTCCCAGATCATCCCCCAGTCGTCGGCCTGCTCGGCGGTGATCTTCTCGGCAAACAGCGCCGCCCCGATGGCCTTGGGCAGACCCATCGCCCGGGGCAGGATGAAGGTCCCGCCGGCATCGGGGACGAGCCCGATGCGCGAAAAGGCCTGCAGGAAATAGGCCGAATGCGCCGCAATCACCACGTCGGCGGCGAGCGCGATGTTGGCCCCTGCCCCGGCCGCAGCCCCGTTCACGGCGGCGATCACCGGCACCGGGCAATCGACGATGGCGCGCAGGAGCGGTTCGTATTCGTCGCGCAGGGTGCGTTCGAGATCGATGTTTTCCGCGTTGGCGCGGTCGCCGAGGTCCTGGCCCGAGCAGAAGGCCCGGCCCGCCCCGGTCATCACCACCACCCGCGCCTCATGGCCGGCCCGGCGCATGGCATCGGCCATCTCGGCGCGCATCCTTGTGTTGAGCGCGTTCATCTTCTCCGGCCGGTTCAGGGTCAGAACCGCCAATCCGGTGTCGATCTCCAGCGTTATCGTGTCGTAGTCCATGCACAGCTCCCAGCTCGTCGCCGGGAGAGTAGCGGCGCCGCGGCGCGATGGGAAGGCGCTAAACCGACCATCGGGTCGGGAAATAGCGCCTGGGCGGAGGTGGAGCCCGGCGGGCGACGGACCGGGGGCGAGGCCGGGCGATGACCCCGTCGCGACCCCTCGCCCAGGACCCCGGTCTCAGCTCCCGGGGGCCTTGTAGGCCGACGCGAGGCCCTGCGCCCTGGTCTGTATCTCGGTGAGCTCGGCCGACGAGAAGGCCCGGATGGTCTCCGGGTTCGATATCGCGCCGGACGCACCGGCCACCATGATCCCGGCCAGAAGATCCTTGGCGTCGTCGGCGTCGACGATCATCAGGAAATCCTTGGGTCCGGTGGTGCCGTAGTAGTCGACCAAGGTCCCGCCGGCCGCCTCGACGATCTTGCGCGCAGCGGCTTCGCGGTCGCTCGGTTTGGCCAACATGCCCTTGATCGCATCGGACGTGTAACAACCGGTGAAAATGAACCTTGGCATGGAATCCTCCCTGAATGGGGGCATGCGAACCCGGCCGGCCGCGAGGCGCGGAACCGATCCGGTCCGCACGTCCTGTCGGGCAGCATAGCATGAAAGGTCGACGGGACCGCTCGCGTTCGCGTGAACGGCCCCCGCCCGGTCCCGCGGCGGGCCCGGGTCAGCCGCGCATCAGCTCGTCGAGCCGGGTCTTTTCCGCGTCCGACAAGGCTTCGCCCGGCTCCGGCGCGGTGGAGCGGCGGCGCAGGTACAGCGCGGCACCGCCGGCGGCGACCAGGAACAGGATCGGGCCGGCCCACCACAGCAGCATGTTGGCGCCCTGGGTGGTCGGCTTCATCAGCACGTATTCACCGTAGCGGTCGACGACGAAGGCGAGCACCTCGTCGTTGCTGTCGCCCTCCACCAGCCTTTCACGCACCAGCAGTCGCAGATCGCGGGCGATATCGGCGTTGGATTCGTCGATGTTCTCGCCGCGGCAGACGACACAACGCAGGCCCGCCGAGATGTCGCGGGCGCGCGATTCGAGCGCCGGATCGTCGAGCACTTCGTCGGGGTTCACAGCGTACGCCGGGCCCGGGATCAGCGCGGAAGTCGCGCCGACAGCGAGCAGCGCGGCGAGGAGCAGAGCCTTCATTCCGCGGGCACCCCCTTCGGGTCGAGCTGCGCCCGGGTGGTGCCGGCCGCGATCCGGTAGCGTCGGTCGGAGAGCGACAGCAGCCCGCCCAGCGCCATGATGATCGTGCCGCCCCAGATCCAGTTGGCGAAGGGCTTGATGAAGGTGCGCACCGCCCAGCCGCCACCGCCCTGCGGATCGCCGATCACCAGGTAGATGTCGCGCCAGAAGCCATTGGCGATGCCGGCTTCGGTGGTCGGCATCGCCTGGACCGGATAGACCCGTTTCTCAGGCTGCAACGATGCGACGAGTTTGCCGTCTTTGTGCACGTCCATGTGCCCAATCGTGCTCATGTAGTTCGGGCCGGGTTCGCGTGTCACATCTGTCAGCGTCACCGCGTAGCCCGCCACCTCGAACTGTTCGCCGATCTGGGCGACGCGGATATCCTCGACCTGCCAGGCCATCAGACCGGCGATCCCGGCGACGGTGATGCCGAACCCCGAATGCGCGGTGAACTTGCCCCAGTCGGCCCGCGGAAGGCGCTTGAGCCGCGCCAGGCGCTCGGCCACAGCGCCGCGCCCGGTGCGCGAGGCCAGATCGACCGCCGCACCGGCGACCAGCCAGGTGCCGAGCAGGAAGCCCACCGGACCCAGCATCGTCTTGTTGGTCTGGATGGTCCAGGCGAGCAAGGCGATCAAGACGGCCAGGATCGCCGCGGGCACAAGCGGCTTCACCAGCCGGCCGATCCGTGCCCGTTTCCACGGCAACATCGCGCCGATCGGCAGGACGAGCGACAGCACCACCATGAACGGGGTGAAGGCCGCCTCGAAGAAGGGCGCGCCGACCGAAAGCTTGCGGCCGAACGCCATCTCGGCCACCAGCGGCCAGACGGTACCGGTGAACACCACGAAGGCGGAGACCGCGAGCAGGATGTTGTTGAGCACCAGCGCGCTTTCGCGGCTGACCATGCTGAAGACCCCCTTGGCCTCCAACGCCCCCGAGCGCACGGCAAACAGCGTCAGCGCTCCGCCGACAAAGACCGCGAGGATCATCAGGATGTAGACGCCGCGGGTCGGGTCGGTGGCGAAGGCATGAACCGAGGTGATGATCCCCGAGCGCACCAGAAAGGTGCCCATCAGCGAAAAGCCGAAGGCAAGGATCGCCAGCAGGATCGTCCAGGATTTGAGCGCCTCGCGCTTCTCGACCACGATCGCCGAGTGCAGCAGCGCGCCGGCAAAGAGCCAGGGCATGAACGAGGCGTTTTCAACCGGGTCCCAGAACCAGAAGCCGCCCCACCCGAGCTCGTAATAGGCCCACCAGGAGCCGAGCCCGATGCCGATGGTGAGAAACACCCAGGCCGCCAGCGTCCAGGGCCGCACCCAGCGGGCCCAGGCGGCATCGACCTTGCCCTCGATCAGCGCCGCGATGGCGAAGGAGAAGGCCATCGAGAGACCGACATAGCCGAGGTAGAGAAACGGCGGATGGAAGGCGAGGCCCGGATCCTGCAACAGCGGGTTCAGGTCCTGCCCGTCGAAACGCGGAAACGCGACCCGCAGAAACGGATTGGAGGTGAAGATCAGGAAGGTCAGGAAGGCGACGCCGATGGAGGCCTGCACCGCCAGCACCCGGGCTTTCAGCCGCGGCGGCAGGCCGGCGCCGAACCAGGCCGCCATCGCCCCGAACAGGGCGACGATCAGCACCCAGAGCAGCATTGAGCCTTCGTGGTTCCCCCAGACGCCCGAGACCTTGTAGAGCATCGGCTGCAGGGTGTGGGAATTGGCCCAGACCAGATGCAGCGAGAAATCGTCGTTGACGAAGGCCCAGGTGAGCGCCGCGAAGGCGGCCGCGACAAGGCCGAATTGCAGCGTCGCGGCCGGGACCGCCACCGCCATCCAGCCCGTCCAGCCCTTCCAGGCGCCGATGAGGGGCACGATCATCTGCACGATGGCCACGCCCAGCGCCAGGATCAGCGCGAAATGTCCGAGTTCGGTAATCATGCGACGGACCATATTGGCAAAGCGCGGGCAGGCCAATCCCGCGTGTCCCTTTGTCGCGCGAAAGTGTGGACCCGGCGGCGCTCGGCGCCGGTCGGCCGAGCGCGGCGCCGGTTGAACCCGGTCGAGGAAATGCCCAGATTTCCGGTGTAGGGTTCGGGCGAATCCTTGCGCGAAGGGAGCGACCGGGATGAGACGCAGAGATTGGACAGGCGCCGGCGCGGCCGGCCTCGGCCCATGTACCACGGCAGCGGCCAGCCCGCGGGCCTTGGTTTGCGCCGATCCCGGCTCCCGCGGCGACGGCAGCGGCGACGACCGGTATCGGGGCTGCGATGCGACAACCGGCGGCCGGGTCGATCAGACCGGCCCCGCCCGAGGTCCGGGGAGGGATAATTTGCCCATGCACATGCACCGGGAGGCCGGGTCCGGCAGACACCGTCTGCCGCAGATCGTCGCGGCGCTCACCATCGTGATCGCAGGCGCAGCGGCCCCGGCGCTTGGCGGCCCCGGGACGCCGGCCGACAGCGCCGTGACCTGCTGGAGCCCGGGTGCGGCCCCCGCCCTGTTTTCCTGGCCTGCCAGCCCCGGCATCGCCTGCCGCGACCTGGCCGACGGCCGGACCCCGACCGGGTCCGACGCGGTCACCGGAGCGACGGCAGCGCGCCCGGGTCCGGCTCAGACGCGCCCGGACACGCAGATCACCTTCTCCGGCAGCGCCTATTTCGGCATTGCGGCTGCGTTCTGACCGCGGCCACCTCCGGATCGACCGTCCCGACGCGCATTGCGGCGTTGTGCCGCCATCGCAAGGCCCGTCGCGATGCAACAATTGATCGGATTGGCCCGATCGCCTATGCTGTTGGAAACAAAGAGCCGGAAATCGGCCCATTGGCAGGCAGCGGAGCACAATATGACACGTACGAGTAGCATCTGGGCCCTCGCCCTGGCGGCTGCGGGCGCCTCTGGCGTTCCGGTCCAGGCCGGCGATTTCGCCGGACCTTATATCGGGGCGGCGATGTCCGCCGGCACCCCCCTGCCCGGCATGATCGACTGGGAGGGGTCGGCCTTCATCGGCTACAACTGGGGCATCGGCGACCGGATCTTCGCCGGGACCGAGCTGGACCTCACCTACAACCCCAAATCGCTCTGGGGAACAGGCGCAGCGATCGGCACGCTCGACGCCCGCCTCGGCTACCTCGTGACCGAAGACTTCATGCTCTACGGCCGGACCGGCACCGGCTACACCAACGGCAACGTCGGCAGCTACGTCTGGGACGCCGGCGCGGGCGGCGAATACATGCTCGACAACGGGATCACGATCCGGGGCGAATTCGACCGGGTCGATCCGTTCGACGCCGGCATGGACACGCAGCTGAACGGTCGCCTCGGCGTCATCATGAATTTCTGAGATCCGGCCGGTGCGCCGGGGCAGCTGGCCTGCCCCGTTCACCGATGTCCGCGGACGCGCGCGCGACACGTTCTCGCGCCGAAAGGACATCCGCGGCGAGAGGTATCCGGCGGCACCGCAAACGCGTGCGAAAACACCGGCCTAACCGCCGAACAGCGCCACCCCGCTCGCCGCAAGGCCAAGAGCCGCGAGAACCGGCCAGAGGAACGCCATGCCGTGGCGGCCGAAGGAGCGGTGAATGACCGCGAAATGCAGCAGCGCACCGACGATGTAGACCGCCAAGGCGACGAGGGCGGCGTCTTCGCTCCAGGCGCCCGGGGCGAGCTGCAACAGATCGACGAGCCAGAACCCGCCCGAAAACAGCCCGGCGCCGAGCCAGCTGAACGACATTCCCAGCGCCAGCGGCGTCGCGCGTTCGCCCCAGAGCCACAGGAAAGTGCCCGAGATCATCAGCGACATCAGCGCGATGGCGCCGTAGACGATCTCGACCACCGCGTCATGCCCGGCAACGGCCTTGCCCGCTTCCAGCATCAGCACCACCAGGGCCAGCAGAATGACCGCCTGTTTCATCGTTCCAAGACCTCTCTTACTGCCCTGTCCAGATCCCGTGCCGCCTCACGGTTGCGCTGCAGCGCGCGCTCGAAACGCCGGCCGGTCAGAAGCGCGCGCAGCCAGCGCCGCCAGCTCGCGAAACGCCCGCTCATTCGCCGCCGCCCCGTGCGCGCGGCAGACGTTCCTGAATGATCGTGGTGATCTGGGTGAGGATCTGGCTGTTCTTGTCGAGCACCGCCCGGGTCGCCTGGTCCTTCTGCAGATCGCGCCACAGCAGGTAGAACACGAGCACCACCCAGGGGCCGTGCTCGGTGAGGAGGGTGACGAGAAACTCGCCGCTCAAGACCGGGTCCGCCAGGCGTCGAGCGCAGGGTTGGGGTCGTCCGCCGCCTCCGGGCCCGCGCCCAGCGCCTGCAGCGCATCGACATTCTTCACCACGGTGCGGGTCCGCGCCAGGGTCTCGGCGAGCGAGCGCTGGAAATCCTCGCCCTTGGACTGGCTGCGGGCGCCGAAGTAGAAGCTCACGATCGCGCCCATCAGCCACCAGAGCGGCTCCGGTACCAGCTGGATGCCCTGCATCCGGGCGGCGAACCAGACCGGATCGAGCATGGCCGTCACGAACAGGCCGAGCGTGCCGATGGCAAGCGCGGGCCGCGGCAGCCGGTTGACCCCGTCCATGAACCGGTCGAACAGCCCCTTCCTGGGCTGGGCGAATTCGGCGGCAAACTCGGCGAGCGCCGCGGCTCGCCAGGCCGCCTCGCGCTCGGCCGCGGCCTCGGTGTTCTCCATGAACACTTCCGCCGTGTCCTTGATGATGTTGGTGCCGTTGCCGAACAGCGCGCCGGTCAGCGTTCCGACTACCCCCATTTTGCCACCCGTGCGCGGTGCTCGGCCTCGGTGAGGTGGTATTTCGGACTGATGAAGTCCTCGGCCCGCCGGATCCAGCCGCCCTTGCCGCCGTCCCGGGTCCGCGCGTATTTGCGGCTCGCAGGCCGGCCGTCGGCGATCCGGTAGTAATAATTGCGCCGCTCGATCCCGTAGGCGTCGGCGATGTAATCCGGCGCGGCGCGGGCGGCCGCCGCGGCCGCGGCCGCGGTCAGCGGGCCGATGACCCCGTCGACCGTCAGCGCATGTCCCATCCGGTTCAGCAACCGCTGCAACAGCCGCACCGCGTTGGCGCCGGCGTTGACGTACATGTCGAAGACCGACGGCTGCAGCGCCTCCGGCAGGGTCGCGATCCCGGGCCCTTCGAAGTAATGTTTCACGAAGATGTCGCGCGCCTGGGTGCGACTGAGCCGGCGCACGTCCTCCGCCGTCACCTGCCCGTCGCGGTCGAGGTCAAGCCCGAGACGCCGCATGGTGTGGATGGTGACGCCGAAATTGGTGGCGCCGCCCGGGTCGTCCGGGTCGTTCACATAGCCGCCCTCGCGGGCGACGATCTCGTCTGCGATCTGCTCGACGGAAAGCATTGTCCTGCCCTCGCTTGTTGGTGCGGGGAGCAAGCTCGCGGAATTCGTTTAAAAAGGGTGAAAGGCAGCGCGCGGCCGGGTGCCCCCGAGCGGGCTGCCGTCGCGCGCGCGTGGATCGAGGCGCGGCGCGCTTGCGCGGGATTCGCGAGGGCCTCGCGCCGGTCGCGTCACCTGCGCAGCGCTGCCCCGGCAGCCTCGCACAGGGTCGCCCGTGCGGGCCGGATGTCCGACGTCCTGGGGGGTCCGGGGGGCGCAGCCCCCCGGCATGCCCGCCGCAGGCGCCCTGCCGTCAGGCAGGTCCCCGCCCGCCGCAGGCGCCGCGCCGGCGCAGCCGGCGGGTCACACGGGTCACATGGGTCACGACCCCGGTTCGGCCTCCGGATCGACATAGACGCCGGTGTCCTTCAGCGCATCCATCACCTCTTTCGGCATATAGCTCTCGTCGTGCTTGGCGAGGATTTCCGAGGCTTCGAACACGCCGTCGACCAGGACCCCGGTGCCGATCATGCCGGAGTTTTCGGTGAACAGGTCGGGCAGGATGCCGGTGAAGCTCACCGGCACCGAGTAGGCGCCATCGGTCACGCTGAAGGTCACCGTCTCGCCCTCGCCGCGCACCAGCGTGCCCGCCTCGACCAGACCGCCGAGACGGAAGACCTCGTTCGCGGCCGGCGGTTCTTCCATCACCTGGGTCGGCGCGCGGAAATAATTGATCCCGTCGCGGAAAGCGTAGCCGATCAGCCCCGCCGACAGGGCCAGCGCCACGAAAGCCATCACCACGATCTGGATCCGGCGTTGTTTCTTGAGGCCCTTCATCCCGGCCATGTCACGTCCTCCTCGATCTCTCTGTGGCGCCGGTCCGACTGCCGGTACCGACGTCGCTCATTTCACGGGAAAACCGGCGCGAGCATCAACCCCGCGGTCTCGTCTTCCCCCAGCATCAGGTTCGCATTCTGCACCGCCTGCCCCGACGACCCCTTGGTCAGGTTGTCGAGGGTCGAGACGACGAGCGCGCGGTTCTCCTTGCGGTCCCCGATAACACCGATATGGCACTGGTTGGACGCGGTAACATGCCCCATGCCCGGCGCCTGGCCAAAGGGCAAAACGGTCACAAATGGTTCATCGGCGTATTGGCGTGCGAGCGCTGCGTGAATCGCACGCGGATCGCCCTCGACATAGCAATCGGCGAGGATACCGCGGCTCGCCGGCACCAGGTGGGGCGTGAAGACGATTTCGACGGGCCGCCCGGCCAGGAGCGCAAACTCCTGGTCGAACTCGCCCAGGTGCCGGTGTTTGCCGCCCTGGGCATAGCCCTCGACATTGGTCCAGCGTTCGGCGAACAGCATGTTTTCCTTGAGCGACCGCCCGGCCCCGGAGATGCCGTTCTTGAGGTCGCAGATGATCCGGTCGAGGTCGATGAGCCCGGCCGAGATCAGCGGGCGCAGTGCGTATTGCACGGTCGCGGCATTACACCCCGTTCCGGCGACGAGCCGCGCGCCGCGGATCTCGTCGCGGTAGAATTCGGTGAGGCCATAGACCGCCTGTTTCTGCAGCTCCACCGCCACATGCGGGGCGCCGTACCATTTCTCGTAGGCCGCCGGGTCGCGCAGCCGGAAATCGGCGCCGAGGTCGACGACCTTGACGCTCCCGGGCAGTTCGCGCACCAGCGCCTGGCTGAGCCCGTGCGGCAGGGCAGCAAACACGAGGTCCACGCCGGAAAAGTCGATCTCGTCCATCGTCACCAGCACCGGCAGATCGAGATGGCGCAATTGCGGATAAACCGCGCCCATCTCCATCCCGGCCTTGCGGTCGGCCGACAGGGCGACGATCTCCATCGACGGATGGGTGGCAATGATCCGGACGAGCTCGGCGCCGGTGTATCCGGACGCGCCCAGTATGGCGATCTTGTGGGTCATCGTGACCTCTTCTCTCTGTCGGTTCAGATATGGGTCGGCAGGGACGGTTCGCAATCACGCAGGTTCGAATACGATCTTGCGTCGCAGGAATTGCGTTGCCCGGTCGCCGACCCTGACCGGGTCGCCGGTGGTGAGGAATTTCGACACCGTGCCGGGGCCCACCATTTTCGGGTGGCGCGCGAGGTAGTCGGCGAGGCTTTCGGCGACCAGGCCGGCCTGGCTGTAGACCTCCACGTCGGGCCCCAGCGCCTCCTGAAAGGCGGCTTCCATCAGCGGGTAATGGGTGCAGCCGAGGATCGCGGCCTGTGGCTTGGGCATCTTGCGTTTCAGCGCATCGACATGCGACCGCACCAGGGCTTCGGCAAGGATCAGATCGCCCTCCTCGATCGCATCGACCACACCGCCGCAGGCCTGCGCCTCGACATCGACCCCGATGGCGCGAAATGCCAGTTCGCGCTGGAACGCCCGGCTGGCCACGGTCGCAGGGGTGGCAAACAGCGCCACATGGTTCACGTCGACCTCGCGCGGCGGGCTGTTGTCGCCCCAGGTGCGCTCGGTCAGCGCTTCGATGAGGGGCACGAACACCCCGAGCACCCGCTTGTCGGGCGGCAGCCAGCTCTCCTGCATCCGCCGCAGCGCCGCGGCGGAGGCGGTATTGCAGGCGAGGATGACCAGATCGCAGCCCTCGTCCCAGAGCCGTTCGACGGCGGCGGTGGTCAGATTGAAGACGTCATCGGCATCACGCACCCCGTAGGGCGCGTGTTTGTTGTCGCCGAAATAGACGAAAGGCACCTCCGGAAGCCGGCCGGCCACTGCGTTCAGCACCGTGAGCCCGCCAAGCCCGCTGTCGAATACCCCGACTGCCATCGCTGTTCTCCCGCGTTTCGGGATCGGGTTTACGCCGATTGGCAAGAGTTGGCCAGAGTCCCGGAGGCACCCGGTTTGAAAACCGTGAACACCCGTCCGACGGTTGCCGGACTGTTCCCGCCGCGCCGCACCCGTACCCCGCCATTCGGCCCGCTGCGCAGCCCTGCAACGGTACTCTGGCCCCGACCCGCCGGGTGCACCGGGGCATCCGCCGGCCCTCCAGACGGTGCAGGTCGGCCGCAGCCCGGGCGGCGACGGCGATTCGCCTGCTGCGCGCGGCGCCGCGGCCGGTTTCGCCTGCGCGCGTGCCCCGATCGCGCGATATTGAAGCGACCTCGCGGCCCGGCGCGCAGCCCGCGCCGCCCAAGGGCCGCTTTCGGGCAACAGCCGCAGCGAAGCGACGGCTTTGGGCATGACCTTTCCGCCGGCTTGGTATACCCCTGTTCACGCAAAAGGGTCGAAGTCGCGCGATGGATTGGGACAAACTCAGGATATTTCACGCGGTCGCGGATGCCGGCAGCCTGACTCATGCGGGAGATTCGCTGAATCTCAGCCAATCCGCCGTGTCGCGCCAGATCCGTGCGCTCGAAGAAAGCCTCGACGCCACGCTGTTTCATCGCCACGCCCGCGGGCTCATCCTCACCGAGCAGGGCGAGCTTCTGTTCGATGCCACGCGGTCGATGAGCCAGCGCCTCGAGGCCGCCGTCGCGCGCATCCGCGATTCCAACGAGGAGGTCTTCGGCGTCCTGCGGGTGACGACGACGACCGGGTTCGGCTCGCTCTGGCTGGCGCCGCGCCTGCCCAAGCTCTACGAGCTCTACCCCGATCTGCAGATCGACCTGATGCTCGAGGAACGGGTGCTCGACCTGCCGATGCGCGAAGCCGACGTGGCCATCCGGATGAAGGAACCCTCGCAGGCCGACCTGGTGCGCAAGCGGCTGATGAGCGTCAACATGCGGCTCTACGCGATGCCGGCCTATCTCGATGCCCACGGCCGGCCGGCGCGGATGGACGATCTGCATTTCCATCGGATTATCTGCATGAACACCACCTCGCAGCAGGTCAGCGCCGGCGCGTCCTACGTGCAGGAGCTGCTCAGCCACGAGGTCCGCTCGCTGCTGACGGTCAACAATTACTTCGGCGGGCTCCAGGCGGTCCTGAACGGGCTCGGAATCGGCGTGCTGCCGGATTATGTCGTGCAGGACTTTCCCGAACTCGAGCGGGTGCTGCCGTCATCGGAATCGAAAGAGATCCCGGTTTTTCTCGCCTACCCGGAAGAACTCCGGCATTCCAAACGGGTCTCTGCCTTCCGCGACTTCGTTGTCCAGGAAATCCACGATTATCGGCGCCGCGCCGGCGGGTGAGCCCGCGGCAAGGCCCCCTGCCCGCCGGATTCGCGACCAAAAAGCCACAGATTAGATGTTCTGCATACGACGCATAGCTGCATTGCAGCATTTACCCTTGTCAGACCGGTCTCTGCCTCCTAAATCAGCATTGAAGCAGGTCGCTGAGTGATCTTCGATCTGTTTTACCTCCCTGTTGGACTTAGGCCGGGCCTCGTGCCCGGCTTTTTTTTGCCCGCCGCCGCCCGGCCCCATCGCCCCGCATGTCGCCGGGCGATCCTGCGGCCGGACGCGGCGGTGGTGGGTGCCTTCGAGGGTCCGCCGTTCGAGACCTCGCGCGGCAGTCCGCTCCGGGCCACGGTCTTCCCTTTGCAGCCCGACAGCCCGCCCCGGCGACCGGGCCCCGGACCTGGCCCTCGATGGCGCCTGGAAGTCATCGCGGCGGCGTCGAAACGGCCGGGCCGATCCGCCGCGGCCGGGGTATTGCCGCGGTCCACGCGCGCGCCGCGGGCCGCCCAGCCTCTTCCCCCTCCCGGCCGCTTGGCCTATGACAGCGCCATGACAGCTGCCCGGAGGGAAGATCCGTGACCAAGGACCCCGAGATCACCGAAGAGATCATCGCCGCTCACGGGATCAGCCCGGACGAATACGCCAATATCCTGCGGATCCTGAACCGGGCGCCGAATTTCACCGAGCTCGGCATCTTCTCGGCGATGTGGAACGAGCACTGCTCATACAAGTCGTCTAAGAAATGGCTGCGCACCCTGCCGACCGAGGGGCCGCAGGTGATCTGTGGGCCGGGCGAGAATGCCGGCATCGTCGATATCGGCGACGGTCAGGCGCTGGTGTTCAAGATGGAGAGCCACAACCACCCCTCCTATATCGAGCCCTACCAGGGCGCCGCCACCGGGGTCGGCGGCATCCTGCGCGACGTCTTCACCATGGGGGCGCGGCCGATCGCGGCGATGAACAGCTTGAGCTTCGGCGAGATCGACCACCCCAAGACGAAACGCCTCGTCCACGGCGTGGTCGAGGGCATCGGCGGCTACGGCAATTGCTTCGGCGTGCCGAATGTCGGCGGCGAGGTGCGGTTCCACCCGGCCTACAACGGCAATTGCCTGGTCAACGCCTTTGCCGCCGGGCTCGCCGAGACCGACAGCATCTTCTATTCCGCCGCCTCCGGTGTCGGCATGCCGGTGGTCTACCTCGGCGCCAAGACCGGGCGCGACGGGGTCGGCGGGGCGACGATGGCCTCGGCCGAGTTCGACGACACCATCGAGGAGAAACGCCCGACCGTGCAGGTGGGCGACCCGTTCACCGAGAAGCGCCTCATGGAAGCCACGCTCGAGCTGATGCAGACCGGCGCGGTGATCTCGATCCAGGACATGGGCGCGGCCGGGCTCACCTGCTCGGCGGTCGAGATGGGCGACAAGGGGGGCTTGGGCATCAAGCTCGACCTCGACCGCGTGCCGCAGCGCGAAGACCAGATGACCGCCTACGAGATGATGCTCTCGGAAAGCCAGGAGCGGATGCTGATGGTGCTGGAGCCGTCGAAGGAGGCCGAGGCGCGGGCGGTGTTCGACAAATGGGACCTCGATTTCGCCATCGTCGGCGAGACCCTGCCCGAGGACCGCTTCGTCATCATGCACCGGGGCGAATGCAAGGCCGATCTGCCGCTGCGCGCACTGTCGGGCGAGGCGCCGGAATATGACCGGCCCTGGGAAGAGACCGCCCCGGCCGATCCGGCAGACAGCGTGCCGGAAATCGACCCGATCGACGGGCTCAAGGCGTTGATCGCCTCGCCCAACTATGCCTCGAAACACTGGGTCTACGAACAATACGACCACCAGGTCATGGCCGACACGGTGCGCGCGCCGGGGCTGGGCGCGGGCGTTGTCCGGGTGCATGGCACGACGAAGGCCATCGCCTTCACCTCCGACGTCACCCCGCGCTACGTCAAGGCGAACCCGGTCGAGGGCGGCAAGCAGGCCGTCGCCGAGGCCTACCGCAACCTGACCGCGGTCGGGGCGCTGCCGCTCGCCACCACCGACAACCTCAACTTCGGCAACCCTGAAAAGCCCGAGATCATGGGCCAGTTCGTCGGCGCGATCAAAGGCATCGGCCAGGCGGTCGCGGCGCTGGACATGCCGATCGTGTCGGGCAACGTTTCGCTCTACAACGAGACCGACGGGGTCGGCATCCTGCCCACCCCGACGATCGGCGCGGTCGGGTTGATCGCGGACCTCGACACCGACCTCATCGCCGGCACCGCCCGCGAGGGGCACGTCGCCCTTCTGGTCGGCGAGACCAGGGGCCACCTCGGCCAATCGGCCCTGCTCGCGGAGGTGTTCAACCGCGAAGACGGCGACGCGCCGCGGGTGGACCTTGCCGCCGAGAAACTGGCGGGCGACTACATCCGCGCCAGCCGCGCCTATATCAGGGCCTGCACCGACCTCTCCGACGGCGGGCTCGCGCTCGCGGCCTTCGAGATGGCCGAAGCCGGCGGCGTCGGGGTGCAGATCGAGGCGGGCGATACCGCGACGCTCTTTGGCGAAGACCAGGCGCGCTACCTCATTGCCTGCAGTTTCGACGAGGCCGAGGCGCTGATGGTCGAAGCGGGCCGCTGGGGCGTGCCGGTCGAGACCGTGGGCCGGTTCACCGGCGACTCGGTGAAATTCGGCGGATCTCAGGCCCCGCTTTCGGAGCTCGCAGAGATCTACCGGACGAGTTTCGAGGCCAAGGCCACCTGATACCGAACGGGTTTCTGCCCGCCCGCCGGGCCTGTCCCGAAGGCGTCCCGAAGGCGTCCCGAGGGGTGGGCGAACTCGGACAGGGTGTCAGGTGTTTGTTTTTATTGATGTTACCGCTAACTGCACCTCGCCCGGGCGAAGCGGGCGAAGTCCGACCTTTGCGCGCGGCTTCGTCGTTCCGGCAGGCACGTCCGGGCCCGCGAGCCGGGGCGGACCGGCCGCAGGTTCGCCCGCGACCGCGCCGGGTCGCCAACGGTGGCTGCCCGACCCGGTTCATGCGTCCCGGATCACCCCGCCCGCCGGGTGAGGGTCAACACCCCTTGCGAAATTTGCCCGACCGTTGCATCACGCGTTCATGACAGAACTGCCCGACCTTACCTCCGACTGCGTTTCCTGTGCGGCCCTTTGTTGCCTCGCCCTCGCGTTTGACAAGGGCGCCGAGTTTGCCATCGACAAGCCGGCAGGGTTGCCCTGCCCCAATCTCGATGCCGGACTTGGCTGTACGCTCTACAACCGGCTCGGGGCCGAGGGTTTCTCGGGCTGTGCGGCCTACGAGTGCAAGGGCGCGGGCCAGCGGGTCGTGCAGGAGCTTTTCAAGGGCCGCGACTGGCTCAAGAACCCCGACCTCGCCGAGCCGATGATGGCGGCCTTCGCGGCCATGCGCATGGTGCACGACGGGATAGAACTGCTTGAAACCGCCGGGTTTCTCGACCTCCCCGTGCCGCTCGAGGCCGAGCGCCAGGCGCTGCTGCGCTCCTACCTTCCGGCCGAATGGACCGAGGAAAGCCTCGCCGCTTTCACCACCTCCGGGGCGCCGGTCCGGCTCAAGGCTTTCCTGCCCCGGCTGCGCGATTGGGTCTGATCGCCGCATCTCTGCCCCTTGCAGGCACCGGGGCACCCGACTAAATCTGTCAGAAACCAGCTTCAGGGAGACCCGTCATGGCGATGGAAGCTCAGGAAATCGAAAACCTCATCCGGGCCGCCTTTCCGGATGCGAGGATCACGATCACCGACACGGTCGGTGACGGCAATCACTGGGCAGCGGAGGTGATCGACGAGAGCTTTCGCGGCATGAACCGGGTGCAACAGCAGCGCGCCGTCTATGCGTCGCTCAAGGGCAAGATGGACGGGCCGAACGGCGCGCTCCACGCATTGGCCCTCACCACCAAGGCGCCCGACTGACCCCGGCCGGGCAAACGGATTTAGCGAACAGGAAGGATACGCCGATGAGCGCTCAGGACACGATCAAGGAAACCGTCACCAGCAACGATGTGGTTCTCTACATGAAGGGCACCAAGGAAATGCCGCAATGCGGGTTTTCCTCGCGCGTCGCCGGCGTGCTGACCTTCATGGGCGTCGAGTATACCGACGTCAACGTGCTCGCCGACCCCGACATCCGCCAGGGGATCAAGGATTTCGCCGACTGGCCGACGATCCCGCAGCTCTACGTCAAGGGCGAGTTCGTCGGCGGTTCGGACATCATCACCGAGATGACGCTCTCGGGCGAGCTCGACAAGCTGTTCGACGACAAGGGCATCGCCTATTCGAAGGAAGCCGCCGACAAGATCCGCGACGCCAACGGCTGAACCGCGATCGCGACGACGACGCATAGGGCGGTGGGCGCGATCCTGCCGCCCTTTGGCGTTTCTCTGCCGCGCCCCGGCAAGGCCCGGCCGCTCGCGCAAACGTGGGCGCTTTGCGCTTGCCGAAAACGCGGGCGGAGCCTAAAGCGTTTCGAGATTGACTTGAAATGCAAGTTAATTTCGAAACGCCCGCAACATCAATAGGTCCCGAGCGTTTCGCAACAAACCGGTGACCCAGGTTCTTCGCGAAACGCTTCAGGAAAACAGCCGGGTCACAGCGAAAGGGAGCCCCATGGCCCAGACCGCGCAGCACCACGACATCGTCATCATCGGCGCCGGCCCTGCGGGGCTCAGTTTCGCCCGGACGCTCGCCGGGACCGGGCTCGACATGGTGCTGGTGGAACGCCAGCCGCTGTCGGTGCTGCAGAACCCGGCCAATGACGGCCGCGACATCGCGCTGACCCATACCTCCGAGGGGCTGATGAAGGAGCTGGGGCTCTGGGACCACATCCCGGCCGGCGAGATCGGCACGATTCGCGACGCCAAGGTGGTCGACGGCACCGATCCCTATGCCCTGCATTTCGCCGCCGCCGAGACCGGCGCGGACTATCTCGGGCGGATCGTGCCCAACTACCTCATTCGCAAGGCGGCCTACGAGGCGGTGCAGGATTGCGACAACATCACGATTCTCACCGAAAAGAGCGTCACCGGGGTCGAAACCGACTCGCGCGCCGGCCACGTCACCCTCGACGACGGCACGGTGCTCACCGCGTCGCTGGTGATCGCGGCCGATTCGCGCATGAGCGAGAACCGGCGCCGGATGGGGATCGCGGCGCAGATGAAGGATTTCGGCCGGGTGGTGATCGTCACCGAGATGACCCACGCGCTGCCGCATGACGACATCGCCACCGAATGCTTCCACTACGACCGGACGCTGGCGATCCTGCCGCTCGCGGGGCTCAAATCCTCGGTGGTGGTGACGCTGCCGGCGACCGAGGCGGAGCGCGTCTTGGCATCGGATCCGGAGGACTTCGCCCGCGACATCGAAGAGCGCTTCGAGCATCGGCTGGGGCGGATGGCGCTCTGCGCCGAGCGCCATGCCTATCCGTTGATGGGGGTGCTCGCGAACCGCTTCGTCGCCAACCGGTTTGCGCTGGTGGGCGATGCCGCGGTGGGGATGCATCCGGTCACCGCGCATGGCTACAACCTCGGGCTCTCGGGCGCGGCGATCCTCGCGGACGAGATCCGCGCCGCCCGCGCCCGCGGCGAGGACATCGGCAGCATGGGCGGGCTTGCCGCCTACGAGCGCCAGCATCGGCGCAAGGTGCTGCCGCTCTACCACGGCACCAACGCGCTGGTGCGGCTGTTCACCGACAGCTCGGGACCGGCGCGGATGGTGCGCAGCGCCGCCCTGCGGCTGGGCAACGTGCTGACCCCGGTCAAGCGCCAGATCGAGAAGCAGCTCACCGAGATGCAGGTCTGACCGGACGGACCCGGGCACGCGGGCGCCGGTTCTGGCGCTCTGACGGGCGCGACTTCGAGCGGGTCTTCTGGCCGGCGAACGTCCGGGTTGCCGCACGGCGCGTGCCGCGGTCAGGTGCCGAACATCTTGCGGTGGGTCTCCAGCGCGTAGCGGTCGGTCATGCCGGCGATGTAGTCGCCGACGATCCGGGCGAGCCGGACCTCGTCCTCGGCCCGGGCGACGTCGTCGCGCCATTCCTGCGGCAGGAGCGACGGATCGGCGAGGAAGGCGGGGAACAGGTCTTCGACCACCTTGGTCACCTCGGCCCGGGTCTGCATCACCGAGGGGGCGCGGTACATCCGGGCAAACAGAAAGGCGCGGATCTCCTTGAGCTGCGCCCACATCCGGCCGGAAAACTGCACCACCGGTCGGCCGGCGTGGCGGATGTCGTCGGCGCTGGCGGGGTTGACCTCGTCCAAGAGCCCGCGCGCGCAGACCAGCACGTCTTCCACCATCGCGCCGAACACCCGGCGCAGCGCCTCGTGCTGGCGGCGCTTCTGCCCGAGCCCCGGCCAGAGCGCGTCGACCTCGGCAAAGGCCGGGCCGACCAGCGGCAGCGCGCAGATCTCCTCGACCGAGAACAGCCCGGCGCGCAAGCCGTCGTGCAGGTCGTGGTTGTTGTAGGCGATGTCGTCGGCGATCGCGGCGATCTGGGCCTCGCCGCCGGCGTAGGTGTCGAGCTCGAGGTCGTGCACCGCGTTGTATTCCGCCAGCGCCACCGGCAGGGCACCGGTGACCGGGCCGTTGTGCTTGGCGATGCCCTCGAGGCACTCCCAGGTGAGGTTGAGCCCGTCCCAGCCGGCGTAATGGCGTTCGAGCGCGGTGACGATCTTCAAGGCCTGGGCGTTGTGGTCGAAGCCGCCGTAGGGCGCCAGCAGCCGGTTCAGCGCCTCTTCGCCGGTATGTCCGAACGGGGTGTGGCCGAGATCGTGGGCGAGCGCCACGGCCTCGGTGAGATACTCGTTGCAGCCGAGCACCCCGGCGATGGTGCGCGCGACCTGCGCCACCTCGATCGAATGGGTCAGCCGGGTGCGGTAGACATCGCCCTCGTGTTCGACGAAGACTTGGGTCTTGTGCTTGAGACGCCGGAAGGCGGAGGAATGGATGATCCGGTCGCGGTCGCGCTGGAACGGGGACCGAAAGGCGCTTTCGCCCTCCGGGTGGAGCCGGCCGCGCGTCTGGTTCGGGTGGCAGGCGAATATGGCCAGCATCTCTCGGATCCCGCGCCCCTTGTTGCTTATTGACGGCGGTCCTTGCCCGGCCATCCTGGCGCCCATATATTCACAAAACGCGAACGGACGAAACCCGGGGAAGATCATGGACCTTACGCTGCCTCCGAAAGTGACCGAACGGGCGTTTCAGCGCCTTCACGAGATCGGTGCGGGCGATAGCGGCAAAGCCCTGCGGATCGCCGTCGATGGCGGCGGCTGCTCGGGGTTTCAGTACGACATCTCGCTCGACGATCCGGCCGAGGGCGATCTGGTGCTCGAAGGCGCGGGCGAAACCGGCACCGAACGGGTGGTGATCGACGCGGTCTCGCTGCCGTTCCTCGCCAATGCCGTGATCGACTTCACCGAGGAGCTGATCGGCGCCCGCTTCGTGGTCGAGAACCCCAACGCCACCAGCTCCTGCGGCTGCGGAACGTCGTTCTCGATGTGAGAACGGCCGCCTTTGGGGGGCACACCGCCAACCCCCGGCGCGTATTTTCACCGACAAAGAGGGGTACGGGTTCGGTCCGGCCCGGCTGGAGAACCCGATGGCAGAGGCCGACCCCCTGGTGATTTTCACGCCCTCGGGCAAACGCGGACGGGTCGCCCCCGGCACCAAGGTGCTCGATGCGGCGCGCCGGCTCGGGGTGGATCTCGACTCGGTCTGCGGCCGGCGCGGGATCTGCTCGAAATGCCAGGTGGCGCCGAGCATCGGGGCCCATCCCAAGCACGGCATCACCGTGACCGCCGACGCGCTTTCGCCGGCGAACGAGGTCGAGCACCGTTACGACCGGGTGCGCGGGCTGAAACCCGGCCGCCGCCTCGGCTGCCAGGCCGAGATCCGCGGCGACGTGGTGATCGACGTGCCGCCCGAAAGCCAGGTCCACCGCCAGGTGGTGCGCAAACGCGCCGAAGCGCATGAGATCGTGCTCGATCCGGCGGTGAAGCTTCACTATGTCGAGGTCGCCGAGCCGGACCTCGACGCGCCCTCGGGCGATCTCGAACGCCTGCTGGAGGCGCTGCGCGCCGAGATGGGGCTCGACGCGCTCGGGATGGATTTCGCCCTGCTGCCGGGGTTGCAGAAGGTGCTGCGCCGCGGTGGCTGGAAGGTGACGGCAGCGGTTCACACCGACGGGGTGCCGGAGGTGATCGCGCTCTGGCCCGGGTACCACGAAGGCGTCTACGGGATCGCGGTCGACATCGGCTCGACCACCATCGCCGGCCATCTCACCGATCTCGTGAGCGGCGCGGTGGTGGCCTCGTCGGGCCTGATGAACCCGCAGATCCGCTACGGCGAAGACGTGATGAGCCGGGTGAGCCACACGATGATGAACCCGGGCGGCGCGGCCGAGCTGACCGACAGCCTGCGCGTCGGGTTGACCGCGCTGGTGGCGGACCTGGTCGAGGAAGCCGGGATCGAGAGATCCGCGATCCTCGACACGGTGTTCGTGATGAACCCGGTGATGCATCACCTGTTTCTCGGGCTCGATCCGGTCGAGCTCGGCCAGGCCCCGTTTGCGCTCGCCAGCGGCGCGGCGCAGCGGTTGCATGCGCGCGAACTCGGGCTCGACATCGCGCCGGGCACCCGGGCCTATGTGCTGCCCTTGATCGCCGGCCATGTCGGCGCCGATGCGGCCGCGGTGGCGCTGTCGGAACAGCCCCATGGCTCGGACGACCTGGTGCTGGTGGTCGACGTCGGCACCAATGCCGAGATCCTGCTCGGCGACCGATCCGGCGTGCTGGCCTGTTCCTCGCCGACCGGGCCGGCCTTCGAAGGGGCGCAGATCAGCGCCGGTCAGCGCGCCGCGCCGGGGGCCATCGAACGGGTGAAGATCGACCCGGTGACCGGGGAGCCGCGGTTCCGGGTGATCGGCTCGGAGCTCTGGTCGGACGATCCGGGCTTTGCCGAGGCCATCGCCGGCACCGGGCTCACCGGTATCTGCGGCTCCGGCATCATCGAGGTCGTGGCCGAGATGCGCATGGCCGGGATCGTCGATGCCAAGGGGCTGATCGGCACCGCCGAAGAGACCGGCACGCCGCGCTGTGTCGCCGAAGGACGCACCCAGAGCTACGTGCTCTGGCAGGGCGACGACACCACGCCGCGGATCACCGTCACCAACAACGACATCCGCGCGATCCAGATGGCCAAGGCGGCGCTCTATGCCGGCGCCCGGCTGTTGATGGACAAGCGCGGGGTGGACGCGCCCGATCGGGTGGTGCTGGCGGGCGCCTTCGGGGCGCATATCTCGCCCCGGCACGCGATGGTGCTGGGGATGATCCCGGACGTGCCGCTCGACAAGGTCACCTCGGCCGGCAATGCCGCCGGGACCGGGGCGCGGATCGCGCTCCTGAACAAGGCGGCGCGGACCGAGATCGAGCGGGTGGTGCGCGAGATCGACAAGGTCGAGACCGCGGTCGAGCCGCGGTTCCAGGAGCATTTCGTGGCCGCCACGGCGCTGCCCAATTCGGCCGACCCCTTCGCGCGGCTGCGCGCCGTGGTGCCGCTGCCCGAGCCGAGCTTCGGCAAGGCGGGCGACGGCGCGAGGCGGCGTCGCCGGCGGCCGTGACGGCGCCCGGGCCATACCTCTCGGTTGCCCTTGCGGCCCTGGCCGTGAGCCTTGCGGCGCCGCTCCTGCCGGACGCCCCCTTCGCCAGCTACTTCGGTCCGCTGCCGGCACCGCTGGCGATGGTCGTCGTGACCGGTCTGGGCCTCGCGGCCGGCCACCGTTTGCACAGGCTGGGCTGGGCGGCGCCCGGGTGGCCGCAGGCGCGCCGGCTGCTCGGCCTCGCCGCCCTTGGCGCCGGTTTCGCCCTACCCACGGTCGGCCTCGACATCGCCCTGCCCTTCGCCGCCGGGATCAACGCGCCGTTGCCGGCGGCGCTGGCCTTCTACCCGGCGATCGGTTTCGTCGCCGAAACCGTCTTTCACCTCCTGCCCTTCGCGCTCGTCGGCCTCGTCGCCCCCGACCGTTTGCGCCTGGCTATCGTCGCCGCGGCGCTGGTCGAACCGGTGTTTCAGGTCGCGGCCGGCGGCGGGCTCGATCTGCGCAACGCGGTCATGGCCGCGATCCTGTTCGGTTTCGGGCTCGCGCAGATGCTGGCGCTCAGCCGCCACGGCTTTGCCGCCGCCTTTGCGCTCAGGATCGGCTACTATCTGGTCTGGCACATCGTCTGGGGCGCGCTCCGGCTGCCGCTCCTGTTTGCACCTTGAGCCTCGCCCTGCCCGCACGGGCGCCGACGATGCCGCCTTGACCTGCCGCCGGCGCTCGCTTACATCCACCCCGTCGCCAGCGGGTATGATGTAATGGTAGCCTGTCAGCTTCCCAAGCTGAACGCGCGGGTTCGATTCCCGCTACCCGCTCCAGATTTTCCCTGATTCTGCCCGACTGCGCCGCGATCGCGGGCCTTGCCCGTTGCAGGCGCGCCCGCCCTGCGCCATCTTTGAGGCACATGTCACGGACCGGACCGAAAGGAGGCATCAGATGACAGCCACTGGTTTGGGTTGGGTGCTGACGATTCTGGTCGGCGCGATCGCGGGCTGGATTGCCTCCAGCCTGATGAAAAGCTCGACCGGGCTCGTTCTCAACATCGTGCTCGGCGTCGTCGGCGCCGGGCTGGCGAATTTCCTCTTCGGGATCATCGGCATCAGCTTCGGCGGGGTGATCGGCACGCTGATCGGCGGCGTGATCGGCGCCAGCATCCTGATCGCACTGGTGCGGGCGGTGCGATAGCGCGTCGCCGTCGCCGCCCGAACCGGCTCAAGCACCGCCAGGTGCGGCGCGCAGAGCGGTCCGGGGCCGAAGGCCCGTGGCCACGGTGTCACCTTGGGAAAACACGGGAGGGTCCGGGGGGGGGTCCGGGGGGCGCAGCCCCCCGGCGGGTCGCCCGCGTTAGCGGGCGAAAACACTCGGCGCAGGTCGCCCGCGTTAGCGGGCGAAATCACGCGGTGGGGGTCGCCCGCGTCAGCGGGCGAAATCACGCGGTGTCGCGCAGGAACGCCACCAGCTGCGCGGTCGAGCCATCCTTGCCGGCAGCGCTTTCCTCCCCCGACACGATCGGCCCCAGCGCGGTCGCCAGCTCCTTGCCGAGCTCCACCCCCCACTGGTCGTAGGAGTTGATCCCCAGGATCGCGCCTTCGACGAACACCCGGTGTTCGTAGAGCGCCACGATCTGGCCGAGCACGAAGGGCGTGAGCTTGTCATAGACCAGCGTGGTCGAGGGCCGGTTGCCGGGGAAGACGCGGTGGCGGGCCTGGCGTTCGAGCTCGTCGCCGGTCAGCCCCCTGGCCGCCATCATGTCGCGCGCCGTGTCGAGCGACCGCCCTTTCATCAGCGCCTCGGACTGGGCGAGGCAATTGGCGATGAGCAGCTGGTGCTGGTGCGCGAGATCCGGCTCGTGGCCCCTGGCGCCGACCATGAACTCGCAAGGCACCACCTGGGTGCCCTGGTGGATCAGCTGGTAGAACGCGTGCTGGCCGTTGGTGCCGGGCTCGCCCCAGACCACCGGGCCGGAGGCGTAGGGCAGCGATCTGCCGTCCATGCTGACGCCCTTGCCGTTCGATTCCATCTCGAGCTGCTGGAGATAGGCCGGCAAGCGCGCCAGCCGCTGTTCGTAGGGCAGCACGGCGCGGGTCGGGTAATCGCAGACCTGGTTGTGCCAGATCCCGACCAGTGCGAGCATGACGGCGATGTTTTCGGCCGCATCGGCGGTGCGGAAATGCCGGTCCATGGTGTGGCCGCCGAGCAGGAAGGCACGGAAGTTCTTCGGTCCCACCGCGATCATCAGCCCGAGCCCGATCGGCCCCCAGAGCGAATAGCGCCCGCCGACCCAGTCTTCGAAGCCGAACACCCGGCTGGGATCGATGCCCCATTCGGCGGTCTTGTCGGTGGCCGAGGAGAGCGCCGCGAAATGCCGTCCCACCTTGTCGGCACCGAGCCGGCGCGAGAGCCAGTCGCGCGCGGTGGCGGCGTTGGTCATGGTCTCGATGGTGGTGAAGGTCTTCGAGGCGACGATCACCAGCGTCGTCGCCGGGTCGAGCCCCTTGATGACGTCGTGGATATGGGCGCCGTCGACATTCGACACGTAATGCACCCGCGGCCCGTCGTGATAGGGCGCCAGCGCCAGGGTCGCCATCGCCGGACCGAGGTCGGAACCGCCGATGCCGATGTTGACCACGTCGGTGAAGCGGCCGCCCTGGGGGGTGCGCACCCGGCCGGTCCGCAGCCCGTCGGCGAAGTCTTCCATCCGTTCGAGGGTCTCGTGGACGCCGGCGAGCACGTCGACGCCATCGACCATGACCGGCCCCGGTCCGGGATCGCGCAACGCGGTGTGCAGAACCGCGCGCCCCTCGGTCTCGTTGATCGGCTGACCGGTGAACATCGCCTCGCGGCGGCCGGCGACGTCGGCCCGCTCGACCAGCGCCAGGAGCAGCGCGCGCGCCTGCGCGTCGATCGTGGTTTTTGAATAGTCGAACAGAAGCCCTTCGGCGCGTACGGAAAAATCTCCGGCCCGCGCCGAATCGGTTTCGAACAGCCGTTCGATCCGCACGGCCCCCTGGCCGTCACGGTAATCCCTTAAATTGTCAAACACTTCCCCGCCCTTCGTTCAGTTCAATCCCGCGCCCAATGGACCGTCAGCCCGTCGAGCACCGCCGCAATCGGCGCGCGCAGAGGATCGCCGATCCGTTGCGCGTTTTCGAGGCTTTGGCGTTTTTCATCCCCGAGAATCACCAAGTGTTTCTGCATTGCACCGTTGAGCACGTTGGCCGACAGGGTCACACGGGGTTCCTCGGCGCCGGGGGCATGGATCGCCACCAGCTCGGGAGCGGACTCGCTCAGCGCCTTTTCCAGCCCGTCGGCACCCGGGAACAGGCTCGCGGTGTGCATGTCGGCGCCCATGCCGAGCAGCACGAAGGTGAGCGGACAGAGGGCCCGCACCTCGGCCGCCTTGTCGGCGAGATCGACGTCGGGCTCGGCCCCACCGGTGTAGTAGGGAATGAAATGGGCCGCCGCCGCCTTGCCGACCAGCAGGCGTTCGGCGAGCAGCCGCGCGTTGGACCGGGGGTCGTCGCGGGGCACCCAGCGTTCGTCGGTGAGGATCACGTCGACCCGCGCCCAATCGAGCGAGATTGCCGAGAGCACATCGTAGGCCGGCCCCGGCGTGGTGCCGCCCGGCACCGCGAGCGACACCCTCTCGTGGGTCATCAACGCGCGGTTAAGCTCACCCGCGATGGTATTGGCGAGGTCCATCCAGAGAATCTCGCTGTCGGTGTACTTGATGAATTTCATGCGCCCAGATCCCTCCAGCGGCGTCCGTCTCTGTGCATCAGAATAAGCGCCTCTTCCGGCCCCGTCGAGCCGGCCTCGTAGCCGGCCGGACGCTTGCCGCGCGCGTCCCAGGCAGAAATGATCGGATCGGTCCAGGCCCAGGCCGCTTCAACCTCGTCGCCGCGCATGAACAGGGTCTGGTTGCCCCGGATCACGTCCATGATGAGGCGCTCGTAGGCGTCGGGCACATCCGTCGCCTCTTCGCCCAGAGCGTCGGCGAAGGTCATGTCGAGCGGCACGCTCAACAGCCGCATCCCCCCCGGCCCCGGCTCCTTGATGGTCATGCTGAGATCGATCCCCTCGTTCGGCTGCAGCCGGATGCGCAGCTCGTTGGCGCTGCGGCCGGTGTCTTCATCAAAGATCGAATGCGGCGGTTCCTTGAAGCGCACGACGATTTCCGAAAGCCGCGATTTCATCCGCTTGCCGGTGCGCAGATAGAACGGCGTGCCGTTCCAGCGCCAGTTGGCGACGTGCACCTTCATCGCGACGAAGCTCTCGGTGAGACTGGCCTCGTTCTCGACGTCAGCGAGGTAGGACAGCGTCTGCTCGCCGGCCGCTTCGCCGGCGAGGTACTGGCCGCGCACGATGTCTTCTTCCTTCACCGGCTGGAGCGCCCGGATCACCTTGAGCTTTTCGTCGCGCACCGCGTCCGGTTCGAACCGCGAGGGCGGTTCCATCGCGGTCAGGCACAGCAGCTGCATCAGGTGGTTCTGCACCATGTCGCGCATCGCGCCGGACTTGTCGTAATAGGCGCCGCGCCCGCCGACACCGACGGTCTCGGCGACGGTGATCTGCACGTGGTCGATATACTGGTTCTTCCACAAGGGCTCGAACAGCATGTTGGCGAACCGGATCGCCATCAGGTTCTGCACCGTTTCCTTGCCGAGATAATGGTCGATCCGGTAGATCTGGTGTTCGCCGAAATAGCGCGCCAGCGTCTCGTTCAGCGCCCGAGCCGTCGCCAGGTCGTTGCCGAACGGCTTTTCGGCAACGATCCGCGCGCCCGGCTGGGCGATGCCGTGTTTGTGCAGCCGTTCGGCGAGATCGCCGAACAGACCGGGGGCCACCGAGAAGTAGAAGGCCTGGGTATGGCCCGGGCGCATCTTGCGCTTGAGATCCGCCCAGCCGCCGGTGCCGCCGGCGTCGATCATCACGTAATCGATCCGGGCGAGGAACCCGGCCACCGAGGTCTGGTCGAGCAGCCGCGCGGGCAGAAATTCCTCGAGCGCCGCGGCGACCTGGGCGCGGTAGGCCGCCGCATCCAGATCGGACCGGGCGGCGCCGATGATCTGGCAGTCGTCGGTGATCTGGCCGTCGCGGAACCGACGGAAGAGACCGGGAAGGATCTTGCGGCGGGCGAGGTCGCCGGTGCCACCGAAGATGACCAGGTCGAAGGGATCGACCGGAATGAGGCGCGAAACCATGTCTGTCTCCGTTTTCTGGCGTTCTGGCGCCAGGTCCTGTGGAAGGTTTAGCGCTAACGCCAACCCGTTTCCGCCTGATACGCGGCCCGCGCCCGCAAGTCTAGCAGGTCACCGATCCTTCACAAGCGCGTGGTCTTGCCGACCGCCGGGGTTTTCCTCAGCCCGCCCTTGGGTTAGCCCTCGGACATGACAGCCATGCAGACGGGGTAGCGATGGACGGAAGTACTGGCGCAGGAAAGACCGCGAATCCGGGCAAGTTCGTCGATCCGGCACGCACCGCGGACGGATCGGCGCGCGCCCAGGTGGCGCTCACCCATCCCCGGACGCTCTGGTTCAACACCGGCACGCTCTGCAACATCGCTTGCGTGAATTGCTACATCGACAGCGGCCCAACCAACGACCGGCTCGACTACATCTCGGCGAGAGAGGTGGCGCGCTATCTCGCCGAGCTGAACGCGCTCGGCTGGCCGGTCGAGGAGATCGGCTTCACCGGCGGCGAACCCTTCCTCAATCCCGGCATCATCCGGATGATGGAAGACAGCCTCGAGCGCGGCTACCGGGTGCTGGTGCTGACCAACGCGATGCGGCCGATGATGCGGCCCCGGGTGCAGCAGGGGCTGAAACGCCTCGCGGCACTCTACGGCGACCGGCTGACGCTCCGGGTGTCGCTCGACCATTGGGAGCGGGGCCGGCATGATCGGATCCGCGGGCCCGGCAGCTACGACGAGACCCTCAAGGGCCTCGAATGGCTGCGCGACGAGGAGGTCCGGCTCGCCGTGGCCGGGCGCGCGCTCTGGGCCATGGACGAGGCGCAAGCGCGGGCGGGCTACGCCGGTTTCTTTGCCCGCCACGGGCTGAGCATCGATGCCGAAGACCCTGAAATGATGGTCATTTTTCCCGAGATGGACGAGCGCGTCGAGGTGCCGGAGATCACCGCGGCCTGCTGGTCGACCCTCGGCAGGTCCGCCGACGACGTGATGTGCGCTTCGAGCCGGATGGTGGTCAAGCGGCGGGGCCGGCCGGCGTCGGTGCTGGCCTGCACGCTGATCGCCTATGACGAAGCCTTCGAGCTCGGCGCCAGCCTCGCCGAGGCCGACCGGCCGGTGCCGCTCAACCACCCCCATTGCGCCAGGTTCTGCGTGCTGGGCGGCGCGGCCTGCTCGGTCTGACCGCCGGGCGCCGCGGGCACAGACGGCCGGGCCGGCCGGGTCGCGCCGCCGGCCGGTCCGCACATTTGCCGCCGACGAATTGGCTTGCCACCTGCGCCGCCGCGTGGTGAGAGGCGCCATGTCGACCCACCACCGAACCATCGTCATCGGCGCCGGCGCCGCCGGGCTGTTCTGCGCCGCCCATGCCGGCCCGGGAACGCTGGTGCTCGACCACGCCAGGCGCCCGGCCGAAAAGGTCCGCATCTCCGGCGGCGGGCGGTGCAATTTCACCAACACCGGCGCCCAGGCGGGCAATTATCTCGGCGAAAACCCGCATTTCCCGAAATCCGCCCTCGCCCGCTACCGCCCCCGGGATTTCTCCGACCTGATGGCCCGGCACGGGCTCGGCTGGCACGAAAAGACCCGTGGCCAGCTGTTCTGCGACCAGAAATCCACCGCGGTGATCGAGATGCTGCTGGCCGAGGCGACGGCGGCGGGGGCGCAGATCCGGCTCTCGACCACGACCACCGCCCTCACCCACCAGGCCGGGCGGTTCCACCTCGCGACCTCATCGGGGCCCCTCTCCGCCGACACCTTGGTGATCGCCACCGGCGGCCGGTCGATCCCGAAGATGGGCGCCAGCGGCTTCGCTTATGACATCGCCCGCCAGTTCGGCCACCGGGTGACCGCGCTGCGCCCCGGCCTGGTGCCGTTTACCTTCGGCGACCGCTTCGCCCCGCTCGCCGGCGTGGCGCTGCCGGTCCGGGTGAGCGCCGGCGGCGCCAGCTTCGACGACGACATGCTGTTCACCCACCGGGGCCTTTCCGGCCCGGCGATCCTGAAGATCTCGTCCTATTGGCGCGAGGGCGAGGCGATCGAGATCGACCTCCTGCCCGGTCTCGACCTGCGCGCGCGGCTCGCCGAAAAGAAGCGACGGGCCGGCCGGCGCGCACTCACCACCGAGCTCGGCGAGCTGCTGCCCGGCCGGCTGGTCGACCACCTTGCCGCCGATCTCGGGCTGGCGGGCAACCTGGCGGATCAGTCCGACGCGCGGCTGGCAGAGATCGCCGCCGCACTCACCGCCTGGCGGCTGATCCCCACCGGCACCGAAGGCTGGCGCACCGCCGAAGTCACCCTGGGCGGTATCGCCACCGAGGCGCTGTCGTCGCGAACGATGGAATCGGCGCTTCAGCCGGGGCTCTATTTCATCGGCGAGGCGGTCGACGTCACCGGCTGGCTGGGGGGATACAATTTCCAATGGGCCTGGGCCTCGGCCCATGCCGCCGGCACCGCGATTGCGGCACAAGGGTAGCCCGCAGGCCGCGGCACTCTCTTCTTTGGTTCACAAATACCTTCCGGGGGTCCGGGGGTGGAAAACCCCCGGCGGCCGGCCACGCGCGCGGCGCGCAACCGGGGGCGGCCCCGGCCCGACACGAGACTCACCTCAGGGATGCACCTCGACGGCGCCGCCGGAATGCTCTTCGGCCTCGACGGTCTCGGCGCCCCAGATCCCGATTTCTGCACCCGACTGGGCTTCGGCCCGCGCCGTCATGGCGGTGAGACCGATATCCGCCCCGGACGAGGCCCTGGCGGTCGCGCTGTCGCACGACAGCCCGCGGGCCTCCAGATCGGCCCCCGAACTCGCCTCGGCGCCGAGCGCACCGCAGCGCCCCCCGGCGTCAAGACTGGCGCCTGAGGAGACCGCCAGCGTGACCACCTCGGCGTCGATGCCCCTGAGCGTCAGATCCGCGCCGGAGCTGGCCTCGGCGGCAAAGGCTCCGGTCGTGCTGCCCGTGACGGTGACGGCGCTGCCGGCCGCGGCCGCGACCGCTTCGAGCTCCGGCAGGGTCACCCGGACGACGACCTCGTCGCCAAGCGCCCGCATCAGCGGCGAGAACCGCTCGAGCCCCCGGCTTTGCTGCTCGATCACCAGCCGCGCGCCGCGTCGGTCGATCTCGAGCCGCAGCAACGCCCGCGGCGTGCCCTCGGCGACCACCTCGAAGCCTTCGCCCGGAACGATCTCGACCTCGAGGCCCGATCCGACGGAAACCGCACTGAATGCGCCGACATCGAAACTCCGCTCGGCGCCGAGAGCCGGCGCCGCGGCGAGAAGTGCGGCCAGTGAAAGGGGCAGAAACGAACGGTGCATGGGTCCCTCCTTGCTGTCTCCCCGAGCAGATATGTTAATAGCATTAACTTTCAACCCCGCCGCTGGCCGGGGGCCCGGATTATGTGTACATCTGCAGCCATGTCCAAAACGGGAGACCCCGGCATGAAGGTCGCGAGCTTCAACATCAACGGCGTCAAGGCACGCCTGCCGCTGGTCCTCGACTGGCTGCGCGAAACCGCGCCGGACGTGGCGATCCTGCAGGAGATCAAGTCGATCGACGAAGGCTTTCCGCGCGCGGCGTTCGAGGAGCTCGGCTACAATGTCGAGACTCATGGCCAGAAGAGCTTCAACGGCGTCGCGCTGGTGTCGAAATACCCGCTCGAAGACGTCCTGCGCGGGTTGCCGGAGGCCGAGGGCACCGGACGCGAGGGGGCCGACGACGAGGAGGCCCGCTATATCGAGGCGACCGTGGTGAGCAAGGTCGCGGTGCGCATCTGCGGTCTCTACCTGCCCAACGGCAACCCGGCGCCGGGCGAGAAATACGACTACAAGCTCAGGTGGATGGCGCGGCTCGAAGCCCGGGCGCGCGCGCTGCTCGCCGCCGAGGAGCCGTTTCTGATGGCCGGCGACTACAACGTCATCCCGCAGGCCGAAGACGCCGCCCGGCCCGAGGCCTGGCGCGACGACGCGCTGTTCCGGCCCGAGACCCGCGCCGCCTGGCGCCGGCTGGTGAACCTCGGCCTCACCGACGCGCTGCGCGCCCGCACCCGGGCGCCGGAACTCTATACCTTCTGGGATTTCCAGCGCGGCGCCTGGCAACGCAATGACGGCATCCGCATCGATCATGTCCTGCTGTCGCCGCAATGCGCCGACCTGCTGGAGGACGCCGCCATAGACAAGGACATCCGCGCCCGCGAGAAACCCTCGGATCACGTCCCGATCTGGGTTCAACTCGCCGCATAGAGATCTGGAATGACACAAAAAATAATCATCGATACCGATCCCGGGCAGGACGATGCCGTGGCCATCCTGCTGGCCCTCGCAAGCCCGGAGCTGGAGGTGCTCGCGATCACCGCGGTGGCCGGAAACGTGCCCCTCGCGCTGACCCAGAAGAACGCGCGGATCACCTGCGATCTCGCCGGGCGCAGCGATGTCCCGGTCTTCGCCGGCTGTGCTGCACCGATGAAGCGCCCGCTGGTGACGGCCGAACATGTTCACGGCGCGACCGGTCTCGACGGGCCCGCCCTGTGGCAGCCACGGACCCCGCTGCAGGACGCCCATGCGGTCGACTTCCTCATCGAGACGCTGCGCCGCGCCCCCGCGGGCACCGTCACCCTCACCCCGCTCGGCCCCCTCACCAACATCGCCACCGCCTTTGCCCGGGCACCCGACATCGTGCCCCGGGTGCAGGAAATGGTGCTCATGGGCGGGGCCTATTTCGAGGTCGGCAATATCACCCCCGCGGCCGAGTTCAACATCTATGTCGACCCGGAAGCAGCTGATATCGTGTTCAGATCCGGCGTGAAGATCACCCAGATGCCGCTCGACGTGACCCACCAGGCGCTGGTCACAAGGCCGCGTCTCGACGCCTTCGCGGCGCTCGGCACCCGCACCGGCCGGTTCACCGCCGAGATGCTCGAGTTCTTCGAACGGTTCGACGTGGCGAAATACGGGCAGGAAGGCGGGCCGCTGCACGACCCGACCACCATCGCCTACCTGCTGAAACCGGAGCTGTTCACCGGGCGTTTCGTCAATGTCGAGATCGAGACCGGCTCGGAGCTCACCCGCGGGATGAGCGTGGCGGACTGGTGGGGTGTCACCGACCGCGCGCCCAATGCCACCTTCATCGGCGGGATCGACGCCGAGGGGTTCTTCGCGCTGCTCACCGAACGGCTCGCCCGGTTGCCGTGAGCGGGCAGAAGGCGTTTCGAAACGCCTTCGAGAAGCGGTTTCGAAACCGCTTTGCGCCCGGATCTGGTCTTCCGCCCCATCCGGGCCTAGGGTTTGCCCGACGCGCGAGTCACCACCCGGGGAGGCCCAGCCTGCCATGGTCGATCGTTCCACCCTTCCGCTCACCCTCTCCAGCCTGGCGGCGCTGCTCGCCGTCGCCCTGTCGATCGCCGGCCTCGCCCGGCCGGCCCTCTACCAGCCGATGACCCCCGACCGCCTGATGCCCGGCGCGATGTCGCAGGACGCGATCAGCCTGGCCGCCGCGCTTGGCCTGCTCGCCCTCGCCCGTCCGCTCGCGCGCGGCGGCAGCCAACGGGCCTGGCTCGTCTGGCTCGGGCTCGTCGGCTATCTCGGCTATGCCTACGGTCTCTACGCCTTCGAAACCCTCGTGAACCCGCTCTATCTCGGCTATGTCGCGAGTTTCGGGCTGGCGCTCTGGGCGCTCTTTGCCTTCTTTGCCCGTGCCGATCTCGCCGGCCCGTCGCCGAGGCGCCCGCCCCGCCGCCTCACGGCCGGTCTTTTCGCGCTGCTCGCGGCCCTGTTTCTGGCGCTCTGGCTGTCGATCCTGCTGCCGGCGATGGCGACGCGGATCCCGCCCGACGGCGCGACCATCTTCGTGTTCGACCTCGCGATCGCCCTGCCCGCCCTTGTGGTCTGCGCGGTGCTGTTGTGGCGGCGCGCGCGCTGGGGCGACCTGCTCGCCCTGCCGCTGCTCGTCAAGGTCGGCACGCTCGGGCTCTCGGTTCTGATCGGCACGCTGATCGCGCCGGCCTGGGGGATGCCGGTGGCGGCGGGAGAGGTTGCCACCTATGGCCTGCTCACCGCTCTGCCGGCGACCTTGCTCTGGCCCTGGTGGCGGGCCTGGTCGCCGTGACCCCGCCCCCCTAGCGAGAGCCACCGGGCGCGCCTATCTGAGAGGCATGCGCGCATCATTCGACAATTCCTACGCCCGCCTGCCCGAGCATTTCTATGCCCGCCAGCATCCCGCGCCGGTGGCCGACCCGGCGCTGGTCGCGGTCAACGAGGCCCTCGCCCATGAACTCGGCATCGACCCCGGCAGCATCACCGCGGCGGTGATTGCCGGCAACGAGGTGCCCGACGGGGCCGAGCCGATCGCCCAGCTCTACGCCGGGCACCAGTTCGGCAACTGGGTGCCGCAGCTCGGCGACGGCCGCGCGCTCTTGCTCGGCGAAGTGATCGACCGGTCGGGACAGCGACGCGACATCCAGCTCAAGGGCGCCGGCCGCACCCCGTTTTCGCGCGGCGGCGACGGGCGCGCCTGGCTCGGCCCGGTGCTGCGCGAATACGTGGTCTCGGAAGCGATGCACGCGCTCGGGCTGCCGACGACGCGCGCCCTGGCGGCCGCGACGACCGGCGAAACGGTGTTTCGCGAGACCGCCCGCCCAGGTGCGGTGCTCGCCCGGGTGGCCGCGAGCCATATCCGGGTCGGCACCTTCCAGGCCTTTGCCGCGCGCGGCGACACCCGGGCGATCCGCACGCTCGCCGCGCACGCGATGGCGCGCCACTACCCGCAGGCACAGAGCCCGCTCGAGTTCTTCGGCGCGGTGGTGGCGGCGCAGGCGCGGCTGATCGCCGGCTGGATGGGCGTGGGCTTCATCCACGGGGTGATGAACACCGACAACACCACCATTTCCGGCGAAACCATCGACTACGGGCCCTGCGCCTTCCTCGACGAGTACCACAGCGCCAAGGTGTTCAGCTCGATCGACCGGATGGGACGCTACGCCTATCAGAACCAGCCCGATATCGCGGTCTGGAACCTCGCCCAGCTCGCCTCGACCCTGCTGCCGCTGATCGCATCCGACGACGAGGAAAAGGGCGTCGAGATCGCCACCGAGGCGCTCAACGCCTTCGGCAACCATTTCCGCACCGAATGGCTCAAGCGGTTCCGCGCCAAGATCGGGCTCGTGGGCGAAGAGGAGGGCGACGAGGCGCTGATCATCGGCTTGCTCGCGCGGATGTCGACGAGCCGGGCCGATTTCACCAACACCTTCCGCGCCCTGGCCGAGACCGGCGACGCCAGCGCGCTGGTAACCGATTCGGGCGCCTGGGAGAGCTGGGCGCCGGACTGGCAGGCGCGGCTGGCACGCGAGCCGGGTGACCCGAGGGCCACGATGCGCGCAGCCAACCCGGCGGTGATCCCGCGCAACCACCGGATCGAGGCGATGATCGAGGCCGCGGTCGCGGGCGATTACGCACCGTTCCACAAGCTCATGGCGGTGCTGGCGCGCCCCTATGACATCGGCCCCGACACGCCCGATTACGCCCGCCCACCGGAGGCTTCGGAGCGGGTCCATCAAACCTTCTGCGGGACATAATCGGCTGGAATCCCGGTCGGATAGGCCCATAATGGGATCCGTGAAACTCGCCAGCTACAACATCCGCAAGGCCATCGGCCTCGACCGCCGCCGTGATCCGGGACGGATTCTCGACGTCATCAACCAGATCGGGGCCGATGTGGTGGTGTTGCAGGAGGCCGATCGGCGGCTCGGCCCCCGCCCCACCGCGCTGCCGCGCCAGCTGATCGAAGACCACACCGATTTCGAGCCGGTGGCGCTCGCGGCCAACGACGTGTCGCTGGGCTGGCATGGCAACGCCATCCTGGTGCGCAAGGGCACCGAGGTGAGCGATCCGCTGCGGATCACGCTGCCGGGGCTCGAGCCGCGCGGCGCCGTCTCGGTCGTCATCGGCGGCGCATTGCGCATCGCCGGGGTGCATCTCGGGCTGATGCGCCGCAACCGCCACGGGCAATTGCGCGCCGTGCGCGCGGCGCTGGCGCATTGCACCAACCCGACCGTGGTGCTCGGCGATTTCAACGAATGGAGCCGCCACGCAGGGCTCGAGGAGTTTCACGGCGATTTCGAGATGCACGCGCCGGGGCTTTCCTACCACGCCTCGCGCCCGGTGGCCGCGCTCGACCGGATCGGGCTCTCGCCCGGGGTCGAGTTTCGCGACGGCGGCGTGGTCGAGACCAAGCTCGCCAGGGTGGCCTCGGATCACCTGCCGGTCTGGGCCGAAGTCAGCCTTGAAGCCAGGTCGAAGACCGCCCGGTAACGCCTTGCCTTTGGGCGATAAATTCCCGGCTCAGAACAGCCCCGTCGCCTTGCGCAGCATGTTGAGCGCGACCAGGGTCAGAAACACGCCGAACACCCGTTTCAACGGCTTCGGGTCGAGCGAATGCGCAATCCTGGCGCCAAGCGGCGCGGTGAGCAGCGTCATTGTGATCACAACCAGGAAGGCGGGAACATTGACCGCGCCGAGCGACCAGGGCGGCGCGCCGGTCACATCGACCAGCAGGAAGGCGATCACCGAGGGCACCGCGATGATGAAACCGAACCCCGCCGCGGTCGCTACCGCGCGGTGGATCGGGATGCCATGCAAGGTCATGATCGGCACGCCGAACGAGCCGCCGCCGATCCCCATCAGCACCGACAGGAAGCCGACGAGCGGCGACAGGACCCAGCGCAGCGGACCGCCCGGCATTGCATCGGCCAGGCGCCAGGCGGGGTTGGCGAACAGCATGTAGAGCCCGATCGCGAAGGCCAGACCGCCGAAGATCATCTGCAGGGTTGCCGAGCGCAGCCCCGAGGCCACCAGCACGCCGATGACCGCACCGATGACGATGCCGGGCGCCCAGGCCTTCAGGATGTCCCAGTTCACCGCGCCGCGCTTGTGATGCGACAGCACGGACCGGGCCGAGGTGACGATGATGGTCGCAAGCGAGGTGGCGAGGCAGACCTGCATCAGCTCGCCGCTCTCGTAGCCGAGCCCTGCGAAGGTGAAGTAGAAAGCCGGCACCAGAACGATGCCGCCGCCGACCCCGAGCAGGCCGGCGAGCACGCCGGCGAAGGCGCCGATTGCCATCAGCAGCAACACGAGCGGCAGGTAGGTCGCGATGTCCGGCATGTTCCGCCCTCCGTTCCCGCCCCTATCCGGCACCGGGCCGGGAAGGTCAAGCCGGCGCCGATCCCGCCTTCAGGCCGCCACCCCGTCCGGGACCCGCGACAGCGCATCGCGGACCAGATCGGGCCCGGCGTCCGGGCGCGTGGCACCTTGCGACAGCGCCCGGCGCCAGGCCCGCGCACCGGGCCGTCCGGCGAAGAGGCCGAGCATGTGCCGGGTGACATCGTGGACCCGGCCGCCCGCCGCCACATGGCGCTCGATATAGGGCAGCATGGCGCGGGCGACGTCATGCGCCGTCTGCCCGGTCGGCGCCCGCCCGAACAGCGCCGCGTCGACGCCGAGGAGCAACGCCGGCGTCTGGTAGGCGGCGCGCCCGATCATCACCCCGTCGAGGCCGGCGGCGAGGTGGTCTTTCGCCTCCGCGAGCGAGCCGATCCCGCCATTGATCGACAGATGCAGATCGGGGAAGGCGCGTTTCATCGCATGCACGAGGTCGTAGTCGAGCGGTGGGACGCTGCGGTTCTCCTTCGGGCTCAGCCCCTGGAGCCAGGCCTTGCGGGCGTGGACCGCGATCCGGGTGACGCCGGCCGCCCGCAGCTTGGCGAGGAAGGCGGGAAGCACCTCGGCCGGCTCCTGATCGTCGACCCCGATCCGGCATTTGACGGTGATGTCTGCTCCCCCGGCGGCGTCCTGCATCGCCGCGACGCAGCTGGCCACCAGATCCGGCGTCTTCATCAGAACCGCCCCGAAACTGCCCGATTGCACCCGGTCGGAGGGGCAGCCGACGTTGAGGTTCACCTCGCCGTAGCCGCGCGCGACCGCGGCGCGGGTGGCGGCGGCGAGCTCGTGCGGGTCGGAGCCGCCAAGCTGGAGCGCGACGGGCTGCTCCGCCGGGTCGAAATCGAGAAGCTGCAAGGCGCCGCCGCGCACCAGGGCCGGCGCGGTCACCATCTCGGTGTAGAGCAGCGCCTCGCGGCTCATCAGCCGGTGAAAGTACCGGCAATGCCGGTCGGTCCAGTCCATCATGGGTGCCACCGACAGGCGCGCGGCGCGGTGCAGCGCGGTCTTGCTGGGCAGGGGGCGTTCGGTCTGGGTCATCACGCGCGCGGATCGGTTGAGAGCGGCGCTCCTAGCACGTTCCGGCCGCGGTTGGAAGCCGCCACCCTTGACGGGGCTTTGCGCGAGCCCCGTGCCGTGACAGGATCGCGGCAACCCCGGGAGACGCCATGACCCTCAGACTGCACAACTACTTCCGCTCCTCCACCTCGACCCGGCTGCGCGCAGCACTCAACCTCAAGGGGCTCGACTACGCCTATGTCGGGGTCCAGCTGGTGAAGGGCGAACACCGCGGCGCGCCCTTCACCGGGCTGAACCCGCAGGGTCTGGTGCCGGCGCTTGAGCTCGACGACGGCACGGTGCTGACCCAGTCGCTGGCGATCATGGAATGGCTCGACGAGACCTACCCCGCACGCCCGCTGCTGCCCAAGGTCCCGATCGCCCGGGCCCGGGTGCGCGCGCTCGCCCAGATGATCGCGCTGGACATCCATCCGGTGAACAATCTGCGGGTGATGAACTTTCACGCCGAGCGCTGTGGCGACGGCGACGCGGCCAGGACGGAATGGTTCGGCCACTGGGTCCACACCACCTTCGCGCCGCTCGAGCAGATGCTGGCCGGCAGCCCCGAGACCGGCATCTATTGCCACGGCGACAGCCCGGGCTACGCCGATTGCTGCCTCTACGCCCAGATGTGGAACAACCGCCGCTTCGAGGTCGACATGGCGCCCTACCCGACGATCACCCGCATCTTCGGCGCGCTGGACAAGGTGCCGGCCTTTGCAGACGCCGCGCCGCAGAACCAGCCGGACGCGTTTTGAGACGTCGGACCGGGGGTTTCACACCCCCGGACCCCCGTGGGGTATTTGGGAACCAAAGAAGCACGGGGGATACCCAGGCGATGTGCGGCACCGGATCCTGTCCGCGGTCCACCCGGTGTCGATGGCCCGGCCGAACCGGGTCGGCCCCGGCCCCTCTTCTTTGGTCCACAAATACCTTCGGGGGGTCCGGGGGGCAGACAGCCCCCCGGCGGGTCGGCCCGGGGACCAGCCCCGGGTCGAAAAACCTAGCGCGGCGCCATGCGGATACCGCCGTCGAGGCGGATGACCTCGGCGTTGAGCATCGCGTTCTCGACGATATGGCGCGCGAGGGCCGCGAATTCTTCCGGTTGCCCGAGCCGCGAGGGGAACGGGACCTGGGCACCGAGGCTCTGTTGCACCTCCTCGGGCAAGCCCTCCAGCAGCGGCGTGCGGAAGATGCCGGGCGCGATCGTGTTGACCCGAATGCCATCCCGGGCGAGATCGCGCGCCATCGGCAGGGTCATGCCGACGATGCCGCCCTTGGATGCGGCATAGGCCACCTGCCCCATCTGGCCATCGAACGCCGCGACCGAGGCGGTGTTGACGATGACGCCGCGTTCGCCGTCCGCGTTGACCGGCGCGGCCGCCACCATGCCTTCGGCGGATTGGGAAGCGCAGGTGAAGGAGCCGACGAGATTGACGCCGATCGTCTTTGCGAACAGCGCCGGGTCGTGGGCGGTGCCCTTCGAGACGGTCTTGGCCGCCGGGCCGATACCGGCGCAGTTCACCAGCACCCGTTCCTGGCCGTTGGCGGCGCGGACGGTCCGGAAACCGGCGCGCACGCTCGCCGGGTCGGAGACGTCGACGCGGGCAAAGGCGCCGCCGAGCTCTGCCGCCACCGCTTCGCCCTCGGCCGCGTTGAGATCGAAGATCCCGATCGGCGCACCGGCCGCGGCAAAGGCGCGTGCCACGGCGGCCCCGAGCCCGGAGGCGCCGCCGGTGATTACCACGGGTGTGTCGCCCGACATCTGCATTCGTTATCTCCCATAACCATTTTCACGCAGCCGTAGCAGCCAGGGGGATTCGGCGCAATCGCGTTTCCGCCCGGGGGCGCGGCGGCCGCAGGCACGCAGCCTCGGGCGCGCGCGGGGCGTTTCGGGGCAGCTCCGTGTCACCACATCGTGCAAAGAGTGTTTCCGCAATGTGCACAAACCCGGCGCACCGGTCGCGGCACCCGGGGCCGATGCCGCCGGCGCGGCAACGCGCCCGGCTCAGCGCGGCGCTCTGGCCGCGGTCCAGAGGATCTCGCAGCGGGTGCCGCTGCGGCAATAGGCGAAGACCTTGCCGTCCCGGGTATCGCCGAGAATCGCGGCGAAGCGCGCCACCGCATAGCCGGTCGGGTCGCGGTCGGCCTGTGGCACATAATGCGCCGTCACCCCGTGACGCCGGCAGGCCTCGGCAATCGTCTCCCAGTCGGGCTGCCCCGGATCTTCGCCGTCCGGGCGGTTGCAGATCATCACCCGGTAACCCTCTGCGGCGATTGCCGCGACGTCGTCCGGGTGGATCTGCGGCGCCACGGTGACCTGGCTGTCGAGGTCCTTCCAGTCGGGATGTCTTGCCATGCGCCCTCTCGGAGCCGTGTCAGAGCTTGTTCACCGGCACCTTGAAGAAGACGTCGCCCTCGTCGTCGGCGGGCGGCATCGCGCCGGCCCGCATGTTGACCTGCAGCGAGGGGATAATCAACCGTGGCATGTCGAGCTGCGCGTCGCGCGCGGTGCGGAAGGCGACGAAGTCTTCCTTGGTCTTGCCGCCGCCGACATGGATATTGTGCGCCTTCTCTTCGGCCACGCTGGTCTGCCACTGGATGTCGCGCCCGTTCGGCCCGTAATCGTGGCACATGAACAGCCGGGTTTCATCCGGCAACGAAAGCACCTTCTGGATCGAATCGTACAGGACACCTGCGTCGCCGCCGGGAAAATCGGCCCGGGCCGAGCCCCCGTCGGGCATGAACAGCGTATCGCCGACGAAGCCCGCGTCGCCCACCACATGGGTCATGCAGGCCGGCGTATGTCCGGGGGTGTGGAGCGCGACGACGGTCATGTTGCCGATCGTGTAGCTGTCGCCATCCTTGAACAGCGCGTCGAACTGCGAGCCGTCGCGCTGGAACTCGGTGCCTTCGTTGAAGATCTTGCCGAAGGTCTCCTGCACCGTGGTGATGTGTTCGCCGATGCCGATCTTGCCGCCGAGCTTCTGCTGGATATAGGGCGCGGCGGAGAGGTGGTCGGCATGGACATGGGTCTCGATCAACCATTCGAGGGTGAGGCCATTGTCTTCGATGAAGGCGATGATCTCGTCGGCATGGTCGTAGGTGATCCGGCCGGCGGCATAGTCGATGTCCATCACCGAGTCGATCACCGCGCAGGCCGTCGAGGTCGGGTCCTTGACGACATAGGAGATCGTGTTGGTGGCCTGGTCGAAGAAAGCGGTGACCTCGGGCTTGAGATCGCTGTCGATGGCGGTGTCGATGGCAAGGTCTTTCATGTCATGTCTTCCCTTGTTGCCGGGGCCCCCCCGGGGTGAAGTCTGTGGCGGTCGGGTCGAGACCGCAAAGCTGGTCTCCCGCGGACCTGCGGCCCCGGGGTTGACACAGATCTAGGGGGGCCGGGCGGCCACGACAAGTCCTCATATTCCTTTTTGTGAATATTAATGCCTTGCCCTGCAGCAGACCGGAGCGCCGGGGGCCGTTTGCGACGGGACCTGGCCCGCCGGTGTCCCTCCTTCGCCCGCCTCGCGGCCATTGTGGTCGCCGCTGGCGCTGCGGACCGGGTCTGCAGCGCCGGAAATGGGGTCGGGCCGGCGCCGAAAATGCCCGCGCGGATGAACCGGCCCGGACAGCGGCAGGAGCCCGCGGGACCGGGACAGCGCGACGTCGTTTCGGGTAACCGGCGCCCCGGACACGGCGCTGATGCGGGCTGCGGGCCAAAACGGCTTTCGGGAAACCTGCGGCAAAGAATTGATCCCAACCGGCTATTCGCTTATGTGAATAGTTAGGAGTCAATTCAGGAGACCCGCCCCGGCATGAACACACCCGTGATCACCCAGGACATGTCCGAGGAAGACATGGACAAGATGATGGCCTCGGCCTGTGATGCGTCGGCGCTTCTGAAGGCGATCAGCCACGAGGGACGGCTGATGATCCTCTGCGCTCTGGTGACCGGCGAGAAATCGGTGACCGAGCTCGAAGAGCTCCTGCATGCGCGCCAGGCCGCGGTCTCGCAGCAACTCGCGCGGCTGCGGATGGAAGGGCTGGTCACGCCGCGCCGCGAGGGCAAGGCGATCTATTATTCGCTGGCCGACGACCGGCCGCGCCGCATCCTCGAAGTGATGTACGAGATGTTCTGCACCGTTCCGGCCAAGCCGGGCGGCGAAGTCTGACCGACACCCCGGGGGCCTTTCGGCTTTTCCCCGGCGTGGCGCCGGGCTAGGCTCGCGCCAAACCTTCAGGACGCGCCATGGCTGAGAGCTTCACCCCCGGACCCGAGACTGCGCGCGCGCTCCGTGGCGCTTTCGGACGGTTCGCGACCGGTGTGACCGTGGTCACCGCACTGGGCGCGCGCGGGCCGATCGGCATCACCGCCAACAGCTTTGCCTCGGTGTCGCTGGACCCGCCGCTGCTGTTGTGGTGCCCGGCCAAGACCTCGCGCCGCCACGACGCTTTCGCGACCGCCAAGCGCTTCGCCCTGCACGTGATGGGCACCGGACAGGACAGCATCACCTGGGGCTTCGCCAATACCGCGCAAGCCTTCGAGCATTGCGACTGGCAGAGCTCGGAACACGGTGTGCCGCTGATCGAGGGCTGCCCGGCGCGGTTCGAATGTACCACCCGCGACCGGCTCGACGCCGGCGACCACACGGTGCTGATCGGCCAGATCGACCGGGTGACCACCGAGACCGGCACCGAAGTGCGGGTGTTTCTCGATTCCGACTACGGGCATTTCGTCGCCAGCTGACCGGGGCGTCGGGATCCGCGGCGACACGACCGGGGGGCCAGCCCCCCGGACCCCCCGAGGTATTTGAGGACCAAAGAACAGGGGGCGCCGGCCGGGGTGGGCGCGGGGTGGGCGAACTCGGACAGGGGGGCAAGTCCTTGGTATTGTTAACGTTAGCGCTACCAGACCCCGGGCGGGCGAAGCGGGCGAAGCGCTGCGTCGGCATCGTGACCGGGCGCGGGCGCGGGGGGGCGGCCCGACAGGGTCGGTGTGCGGTCGCCGCTCACCAGGTGGCGCGGGACTGAGCGGGGAGAGCCGGGGCACCTCGTC
>SWCD01022922.1_pt1 | contig 68255 bp, 59 predicted proteins | sample 4693011 | NCBI WGS metagenome assembly SWCD01 (sample SAMN10267278, study PRJNA491770) | bioreactor metagenome | isolation source: DHS bioreactor inoculated with marine | place: Japan: Omine Ridge, Nankai Trough
TTTTTTTAGCAGTGCAAAATTAAGCATCTTTGCAGAAATTTTAGTCCTTTATAATGGTCAATATCCACAATTTATCGGTTTCCTTTCAAGGCGACTACTTGTTCGAGAAAATTACCTTCCAATTAAAACCTGGCGATCGGGTAGGATTGGTTGGAAAAAATGGTGCGGGCAAATCAACGCTTTTAAAAATTATCGCGGGAGAACAGGAATATGACAGTGGCCAAATAGCGACTGATAAAGAAATATCCATTGGGTTTTTAAAACAGGATATCGATTTTGAAAAAGGACGCACGGTTTTGGAGGAATCTTACGAAGCTTTCACTGAAATAAAAAGACTTGAAAAACAGCTTGCCGAAATAAACACCCAACTCGCCGAGCGCACTGATTACGAAAGTGACAGCTATCATCAACTTATGGTAGATTTAAACGAAGTGCAGCACCAATACGAAATTCACGGTGGCTATAATTATCAAGGCGAAACCGAACGCATTCTACAAGGTTTGGGCTTTCAGCGGGAAGATTTTACAAAACTAACTGAAACTTTTTCCGGCGGGTGGCGTATGCGTATTGAACTGGCGAAGCTCCTGCTTCAAAACAACGATATCCTGCTGCTGGATGAGCCTACAAACCACTTGGATATTGAATCCATTCTTTGGTTGGAGGAATTTTTAAAAGGATATGCGGGCGCCGTTGTAATCGTTTCCCACGATAAAATGTTTTTGGACAACGTGACCAATCGTACCATTGAAATTTCCCTTGGAAAAATTTACGATTTCAACAAACCATATACACAGTATTTAGTACTTCGGAATGAATTGCGTGAGCAACAATTAGCTTCGCAAAAAAATCAGCAAAAGCAGATTGAACAGACTGAAAAATTGATAGATAAATTTCGCGCAAAGGCAAGTAAGGCGACGATGGCACAGTCGCTCATAAAAAAACTGGACAAAATAGACCGTATTGAAGTAGATGAAGACGACAACAGTGTGATGACGCTGCGTTTTCCGGTGTCAATCACCCCGGGAAAAGTAGTGATTGAAGCCGAAAATATTTCCAAAAACTATGGAGATAAAAAAGTTTTGAAGAGTGTTGATCTTTTGGTAGATCGCGATAGCAAAATTGCCTTTGTAGGTCAAAACGGTCAAGGTAAATCTACTTTGGCAAAGATTATTGTTGGCGAAATTGAGCACGGCGGAAAACTCACTTTGGGCCATAATGTTCAGATTGGCTATTTTGCCCAAAACCAAGCCGATTATCTCGATGGTAGCAAAACTGTACTTGACACGATGATTGATGCCGCCAATGAAAAAAACCGAAGCCGTGTGCGTGATATTCTCGGTTCTTTTCTTTTTCGTGGAGATGAAGTTGAAAAATTTGTCCGCGTGCTGAGCGGGGGCGAAAGAAACCGATTGGCATTGGCAAAATTGCTGTTGCAACCTTTTAACGTTTTGGTGATGGATGAACCTACAAACCACCTCGACATAAAATCCAAAAACGTACTGAAAGATGCTTTAAGAAGTTTTGAGGGAACCTTGCTTTTGGTTTCCCACGATCGTGATTTTCTGCAAGGGTTGACCAATAAAGTATACGAATTTAAAGACCATCACATAAAGGAATATTTAGGCGATGTTAATTATTTTCTTGAGCAGCGAAACCTCCAAAATCTTCGGGAGGCTGAAAAAAAGACGGTGGTTTCCGAAGTAAAAGAAAAGAGAACCGCGGGCGAGGAATATGAAATTCAGAAAAAACTGAAATCGGTAAAAAACAAGCTCAGCAACGTGGAATCGGCAATTTCTTCTTTGGAAAAAGAGATTGCAACTATTGACACCGAACTTCTTATAAATTACGAAGAAACTATTGCAAAGCCACACTTTTTTGACAAGTACCAAGAAAAGAAAAAGAAGCTAAAAAAGCTGATGGAAGAGTGGGAAGTGCTTCAGGAAACAGTGGAATCCCTATCCTAAAAACAGGAAAAATCCTGTAATTTCTTTCGATTATTTATCTTAACTTGTTCTTTTTTAACAGGTTAAACAAATCGTGGGGATTATGGAAAACGAAAACACATTCAAACTTTGTATCACTATGGCCGGGGCGGTATCTGCGGGAGCTTATACTGCTGGCGTTTTGGATTATTTAATTGAAACACTCGACCTTTGGGAAAAGGCCAAGGAGAAAAATCGAAAACTTGGAGTTGCACATCCAGATTATGATCACACCATCCCGATGCATCAAGTGGAAATTGACGTAATAAGCGGCTCTTCGGCAGGTGGAATTTCGGGCTCGTTGACATTTATGGCCTTGGCCGACAAAAAGTTCAAAAGTTTCAACAAAGACAATCCCTCAGGAACCGATAATATTTTCTACAAAAGCTGGGTAGATATGGGCAACACCGCTGAAAATAGTACGGTGGACAAACTGCTGAACAATGGTGATTTAAAAGAGTACGGCGAAGTACGGTCCCTGCTGAATACCCAAGCAATAGATGTAATTGCCGATGAAGCGTTGGCGGTCCGTGAGCAACGTAAAATTCCCAAATACGCCTCAGACAGTCTGGACGTGATTTTGACTACTACCAACCTGCGCGGTATCAACTTTATGGTAAATTTTGATGATAGCGGGCGCGATACTTCGAAAGGAACGGTTATCACAAATCACGGTGGTTTTTTCAGATATAAGTTAAAGAATGATAAATATCCCACCGGGATACCTACAAAGGAAGACGAACTGTACTATGTGCTCGATCTTTCAAACGAAACACATCTTCAATATTTAAAAGATGCCACGTTGAGTACCGCAGCATTTCCAATTGGTTTAAAATCACGGGAGGTTGCTATTTCTTCTGAATACATCAAACGGTACCCGAAATATTTGTTCAATAAATCCAAGGGCATCGAACCACTTTTACCCGAAGGCGCTATTTATAAATTCAACTCTGTGGATGGTGGTGTCATTAATAACGAACCCTACGGAATTGGACTGAAAGTTTTACGGGAAAAGAACCCAAAGAGTATTGAAGCTTGCAAGTATGGAGTAATAATGATAGATCCGTTTCCGAACAAAGATCACGACGTTGCTGAAAGTGGCAGTGGAATTATGAGCATAGCAGGAGGGCTTTTAAAAGCGCTTCGCAATCAAGTAATGTTCAACCAGGATGGTATTTTGGACGCGCTGGACATGACCGATCGGACTAAATTTTTAATTGAACCTATTCGTAAAATTGAAAAGGACGGGAAGTGGGTTCGTCCCAAAAATGATTTGGCTGCTGCTCCCATTGGTGGTTTTGCAGGCTTTTTGAGTCGAGATTTTCGGGAGCACGATTTTCAGCTGGGTCGAAAGAATTGCCAAGTTTTTTTGCGGTATTATTTCGCGGTAGCTTCTGAAGATATTGAAAAGCGTTTGAGCATTGTACCAAATAGCGCCATAAAGGATAGGTATCAATTTTCGGTGCCTGCAATGGATCCCAATGGCGAAAAGTTTTTTCCTATTATACCCGATATGCGCGTCCTGAGGAATTTTGACAACCAGGTGGATAAAATAAACTACGGAAAGGATGCCGAAATTCAGGACTTGCCGTACCCAAAATTATCCTTTTCAGAATTTGAAAGCCGTTACAAATCCAAAATCAAGGATAGAATCGGGCTGATAGTGAAACATTTGCTGAAGAACAAGTTTCTTTCTTTTTTGGCAAATTTCTTTTACGCAAAAAACGCAGGGTATAAATTTGTAAAAGAAGCCCTAGAGAAAGAGCTGGGGGAAAATGATTTATTGAAATAATAGCTATGTACGAACACTTTTTTCAATGCCCCCATTGTTGGGAAGAAATTTCGATGTTGCTGGATACTTCGGTTCGGCATCAAAAATATATTGAGGATTGTGAGATTTGTTGCAACCCCATTGAATTGGAAGTAACCTTTCAAGATGGCGAACTTATTGGCTTTTCAGCGAACAGTATTGGTCAGTAAGTTTTAATTTCATAAATTTATAGAAACAAACCTGACATACTTCCCTATGATCTCCTCTTTCACGCTCGCAGATAATATTATTGGTTTTATTGTTGATGGCCCGTATGATGAAGGTTCAGTAGAAAAAATCCAAATAGAAGTAAATAATAAACTTGAGGTCTATGATAAGGTGAGTCTATATATAGAAGATACTATTAATGCAGATATTTCACTTAAAGCTGTTATTAAAAGCTTACCGTTTAAAATTAAAACCGGAAACCGTTTTGATAGAGTGGCTGTAGTGACGGATCGTAAATGGTTGCAGATTGTAAGTACGCTCGAAAAGCTTTTTTTCAATGCCGAACTTCGAATTTTCCCTACACAACAAAGACTGGACGCTATACAGTGGATCAGTCATTAAGCTTTTGTTTAAATCAAAATTTTAATAAGAGCTTCCTTAACGTTTATCCACAAAAAATTAAAAACTGATTTAGATTTGTTACGAGTGGCATTTGCTTTTCCTTCTTTGTAAAACTCATCTTTTTTCTCGCTGTTTTTTGAAATAAAGATATTAGCTATCGTCGAGAGAAACTTATTTTTTTCTTTTCCGTCTTTTTGCAACAAAGTTACCTTAAAGTCTGAATAGTTTATTTTCATATCTATTGTTGAGCTGGTATTATTTCCATCAATTGTAAAATAAGTTTTGTTGGTGTTACCTTCCAGCATTACTTTTAGATTTGGTTCTGTAAAACTGTTTAACCTTTCAGCAACAAGCTGCCCCACTTCAGCCCTAAATTGAAACTGGTCTTCCGTATTTTGAACGTCAAAACTCCAATTTACTGTGATGGGGGTTTTTTCCATAAAATTGGATTTTATTTTTATTTCTGTTTTGGTAGGGCTATTATAAGTGTTGCTCACGTTGGCCATTTCGGCATTTAAGTTTTCAAAATTGATAGATCCGCCCATATTTTCTGCATTTTGGCGTTCTTCGTATTTTATTTTTCCATCGGTTATTTTTAAGGAATCTACTGTTAATTCAAATGGCAAATCACGAAGCATTTTACTGTACAATGGTTTCGTCTTTGGGTCATCGGTCACTAGTTTGTCTCGGTATATTTCAAGCGACGGAGCGGTTAATGAAATCATATTGCTTTTTGCAAAGAATTGATTATGCTTAAAACCGAAATCAATAGATTCAATAGAAACTGATTTAAGCAACAAGTTATAATGATCGCGCTCTTTAGTAATCAATCTTGAGAGTTCCCTTTTTGAATATTTTGTTTTAAGAATAAGATCATTAAACATGGCATTTCGGTTTTCTATTATAAAACCTTTCGCTGTAAGATTTTCATAAGGGCCAACTTTTACAAAAACCGTATCGCTTTTGGCTTTATAGGTTTTGTATTCAATTGGTATTTTTTGGGTGATGGTCTTTTTGTCGATTTTTATTCTGTCAAGTTCAACGGAAAGCCCTTTTGTATATAGTTTTGTAGAATCTTTTCCTTTTTCGAAAATAGCCAATTTTGTATTGTTGATTTTTAAGTTTTCTATGATAATTGGCTTGTAGATTGAAATAATACTGTTTCCGAGGGAATCTTCATTTTTTTCAATTCTGTTTTCGTAATGAGCTATTGTGGGACTTTCCAATGAAATATTCTCTATATGAATTTCTTCATTAAATAAATAATCCCAATAACTGATATCAGAGATTTTAAGTTTCTCAACATTCACGAAAGTATGCTCTTGGTTGCTTTTCTTGTTTCTTATAATAAGAGAAGCATTGGTGATAGAAAGGGAACCGCCAAAAGTTTCAACAGTGATATCGTCATAGGAACGAATCATGTTTTCTGGCAAACGTGTTTTTATAAAATCTTCAAGCTTGTTTTTCAAGATTATATTTATTGAAACAGTACCGATAATGAATACTGCTCCCAAAGCTAGAATAGTGTAAACAATTTTTTTAAAGCTCTTTTTCATAACTTAAATATAGACAAAGTAAGGAAGTAATAATGGGCGATTCTTTATTTTTGAAAAATTTAGCATTTCTTCATTGTGAACTATAAAAAGGTTTGTATCTTTGCCGTCCATATCGCGGGATAGAGCAGTAGGTAGCTCGTCGGGCTCATAACCCGAAGGTCACAGGTTCGAGTCCTGTTCCCGCTACAACATAGCCCCAAGGAAACTTGGGGCTTTTTTGTTTTTTGCATAGATGGAAGAATACGTGGTTTACATACTGGCTTCGTCTAAAACGGAAAAACTTTATAAGGGCTATACCTCAAACCTGATCGAACGTTTTAAATCGCATAATGCACTTTCGGAAAAAGGTTGGACAGTCCGTTATAGGCCCTGGAGCGTGGTCTTCGTACGTTTTTTTAAGACCAAAAAGGAGGCCATGTGTTTTGAAAAATACCTCAAGACGGGCGTCGGGAGGGAATGGATCGCCAAAAACATACATTTTGGATAGCTCGTCAAGCCCATATCCGCCGCGGCGGAAACAGGTTCGAGTCCTGTACCCGCTACAACATAGCCCCAAGGAAACTTGGGGCTTTTTTGTTTTTTGCATAGATGGAAGAATACGTGGTTTACATACTGGCTTCGTCTAAAACGAAAAAACTTTATAAGGGCTATACCTCAAACCTGATCGAACGTTTTAAATCGCATAATGCACTTTCGGAAAAAGGTTGGACAGTCCGTTATAGGCCCTGGAGCGTGGTCTTCGTACGTTTTTTTAAGACCAAAAATGAGGCCATGTGTTTTGAAAAATACCTAAAGACGGGCGTCGGAAGGGAATGGATCGCCAAAAACGTACATTTTGAATAGCTCGTCAAGCCTATATCCGCCGCGGCGGACACAGGTTCGAGTCCTGTTCCCGCTACTAAGAAAACCTCCTTTTTTTGGAGGTTTTTTTATGCCCTTTTACCTCCGCAATGACAATTCTTTAACAGCATTTTTACATTGCATTTAGTACATTAGCCGTTTATTTTTAAAACTGAACACTAATGAAATATTTCACCTGCAGTTTTTTGGTTTCACTGCTTCTCACAACAATCTCGTTTACATTATTTGCACAGGAAGTAAAACAAGACAACCAACATCTTTTTGATAATTTTTCATACAGACAAGGTAATGTTTACCGTACCGCTTCGGGAAAACCAGGGCCGGAATATTGGCAGAACTCGGCCGATTATATTTTGGAAGCCACGCTTGATGATAAAACGCACACGGTTTCAGGAAATGTAACTATATATTACACAAATAATAGTCCGGAGACCTTAGATTTTATTTGGTTATATCTTGAACAAAACCGTTTCACTGAAAACTCCCGAGGAACTTTGACAACTCCAGTTCAGGGCAATCGTTACAGTGGCGACGTGGAAGGTGGTTTTGAGTTGAAAAATGTTTCGGCAAAAACCAAGACCGGAACTTCTTCAAAACATATAATTACCGATACGCGTATGCAACTTTGGTTGGATAAACCTTTGGAAGCTAAAGGAGGTAGAGTTGAAATAAAAATGGATTTCAAATTTAAGGTTCCCGTTGAAGGAATGGACCGTATGGGCAGACTGGAAGTAAAGGACGGAACTATTTACGCCATTGCGCAATGGTATCCGCGCGTGGCCGTTTTTGACGATGTAGTGGGGTGGAATACTGATCCCTATTTAGGAGCAGGTGAGTTCTACTGTGAATATGGAAATTACGACGTGAAAATTACCGCACCAGCCAATCAAACGGTAGTATGTTCCGGGGTTTTACAAAACCCCATAGATGTACTTACAAAAGAACAGCAAACCCGCTGGGCACAAGCTGAGAAAAGCGATAAAACCGTTTACATCATAAAGCCGGAAGAAGTTGGCAAGCCTGTTGCTTCTGTGAAGACCGATGGCATGCTCACCTGGCATTTTAAAATGGAAAACACCCGCGATGTGGCCTGGGCCGCTTCCAAAGCATTTATTTGGGACGCAGCGCGCATGAATCTTGGCGATGGCAAAACAGGATTGGCACAATCAGTTTACCCAAAGGAAAGCGACGGTAAAAATGCTTGGTCGCGCTCAACGGAATTCACAAAAGCTTCGGTTGAGTTTTACTCTAAAACATATTTTACTTATCCTTATCACAATGCAATAAATGTAGCGGCAAGCGTGGGCGGTATGGAATATCCCGGCGTTAGTTTTTGTCACTACCAAAGTAAGGGCGAGGATCTTTGGGGCGTTACCGATCACGAATTCGGCCACAACTGGTTCCCTATGATCGTGGGCAGCAACGAGCGCCGCTACCCGTGGATGGACGAGGGTTTCAACACTTTTATAAACCATTATAGTACCGAGGCTTTTAACAATGGTGAATTCCCGACAACTACCGATAACCCGAAAAACATAGTGCGCTATTTAACGTACGAAAACCGCGAAAGTATTGATACCTATCCCGATGTGGCCAATTCTATGAATTTGGCATATACCGCATACTACAAACCCGCAGTGGGTCTTTACTTGCTTCGCGAATATATTTTGGGAGGGGAACGTTTTGACAATGCCTTTAAAAGCTACATCCAAACGTGGGCTTACAAACATCCACAGCCAAACGATTTATTCAACCATATGGAAAATGTTGCTGGCGAAGATCTTTCCTGGTTTTGGAAAGGGTGGTTTTACGGCAACGGCAACATAGATTTGGGTATTTCTGAAGTGAAATCTTACAGCGGAAATTACTTGATTACAGTTGAAAACGACGGACAAATCCCAATGCCGGTGCAGCTTCAAGTGATTTATGATGACAATTCAAAAGAAGAAATCTCGCTTCCCGTTGAAATTTGGCAGCGCGGCAATAGCTGGACGCATCTTTTGAAAACGACCAAACAGGTACAACGCGTGGTTTTGGATCCCAATAAAATGCTGCCCGATGTAAATGTTTTGAACGACACTTGGAATAAACTTTAAAATTCCCAACAAGGAAAAAATACTTCCAAACTAAAAATTTTGGAAGCATTTTTTTTAACTAATATTTAGTAATTAATTTAGCATCCGCCTAAATGGATTATCGGATATTGGTTTACATCTATAGTAACCTCGTTCGTACTTTTTTTCACCATTTCAATCGCTTCATCTGTGCTGTATTTATGGGGGCCTATGTAAAAAGTAGCTCCCCGTTTCCCCAATTCTTTAATATATTCCACTGGGTCTGGATTTGGAGCAGGAGGTGCTTCGGCTGCCATATATAAGTTTCCGTTTTCTGCTGATGGTGTTTTAGAAACCTTTGGGGCTGGCGGCGGCGGTGGAATATCACTTTTTTCGCCCTTTTTTACTTTTGGAAGTTTCGGAGCCTTTGGAGGTTTGGGTGGGGGTGGAGGAAGACACTCAGGAAACGGCTCTGCATTTGCTTTCTGTTCCTCGGTCATTTTGCGGTAAATGGTTTCCAAACGTTTCAAATCTTTCTTTTTGATGATTCGTTCTTCAATGTCAACCGCGTTGTATTTTTTTGCTAATTTGTTGTATTCTGCCAATTCAGCTTCGGTGGCTTTTTCCTTTACTAATTCAGTTGTTTCATTGTTCTTTTGAATAACTTCCTTCGTGCTAAATCCATAAATTAATACAGATAGCAACGGTAAAATCAATAAGCTTCTAAGCCAAATGGCTCTTTTTGAAGTGTGTGTTTTCATAACGGTAAATCGTTTTTTGATTGATGAATAATTCAGGGAATGCGCCAGTGAAGGCGTAGCTGCATCCCGATAGCTATCGGGAGATGAGAATGCAAGAAGTATTTTTTGATATGCTGAGGTTTCTGCGCCGGCTTTCAAAACGGCACGGTCCGCCAAAAATTCGTGGTTCAGTTTGATGCTTTTTTTGATGAAATGGAACAGTGGATTGAACCAAAACACGATCTGCAATATTTCAACAAAAATAATGTCCAAACTGTGTTTTTGGCGTGCGTGGGTTTCTTCGTGAAATATGACTTCCTGCGGTATTTCACGGTTTTCGAATTGCTTTTTGTTCAGAAATATATAGTTGAAAAATGTGTGCGGAATTATAGCTTCCTTTAAAAGCACATTTATAAAAGGGGTGTTTTTATATTTTGGGTTTTTCCGAATTTGTTGGATTAATCCAAAAAGATTTCTGAAAAATTTAATGCTGAAAAACAGCACTCCCAAGCCATAAATCGCCCAAAGCACGAACGGCCAGTAATTTAAGGTTTGTTCAACTTCAGTATAATTTAATTGCCGAGTTACTTCGGAATAAATGGGCACGATGGGCGAAACTTCCACATAACTGGTAAAAGTGATAAGCGGAATTAGAAAAGCGGCAAATAAACTTCCGAAGAGATAAAAACGCTTAAAAGTGTGCATGGAGGTGTTTTCCAAAGCAACTTTGTAAAAAGCGAAAAGAACGGCAAGAATGGCTGCGGATTTCAGTAAATATAGTTCCATAACTACTTCTTTTTAATTTCAGAATCGATTAATGTTTTAAGCGCTTCCAACTCTTTTTTGGAAAGATTGGTCTCTTCGGTAAAAAACGAAGCAAACTGCGACGGACTATTATTGAAGAAATTTTTAATCAACCCATTAACGTGTTTTGAAAAGTAATCCTTCTTTTTCACCAATGGGAAATATTCACGAGAGCGCCCAAGTTGTTTATAATCTACAAACTTCTTATCCTGCATTCGCTTTAAAAGTGTGGCAACAGTTGTTGTTGCTGGCTTTGGGTCAGGATACGCATCAACTAAATCTTTCATAAAAGCGCGTTCCTGCTTCCACAAAATCTGCATTAATTGTTCTTCGGAATTTGATAAAGCCATCATTGAAATATATTTGTATTCTACAAACGTAGAACAAAAATTTTAATTCTACAAATGTAGAGGTCAGAAAATTCTAAATAGCAAATTCCAAATTCCAACCTTGTCATACTGAGCGCAGGCGAAGTGCTCGACTTAACTCAAAGCAGAATAGTTTATATTTGCACAAATTTTAAAAAAATGATCTCAGAAAAAGAATTACAACAGCGAAGCGATAATAAATGTGAACTTTGCGGTTCTGAAGAAAATTTAAATGTTTATGAAGTGCCAAGCTCTCCAACAAATGTGGCGGAAACAAGCATTTTTATTTGCAACACTTGCAATGAACAAATTGAAGATCCCGAAAAAGTTGAACCCAATCACTGGCGCTGTTTGAATGATAGTATGTGGAGCACCGTTCCTGCTGTGCAGGTTATGGCGTGGCGCATGTTGAACAGATTAAAAACTGAAGGCTGGCCGCAGGATTTGCTGGATATGATGTATTTGGAAGACGAGACAAAAGAATGGGCTAAGGCTGGAGTAGCAGAAGCAAAAGCAGATGCAGTTATTCACCGCGACAGTAACGGCGTTATTTTGGAAGCGGGTGATTCTGTGGTTTTAATAAAAGATTTAAAAGTGAAGGGAAGTAGTATGGTAGCCAAACAGGGCACGGCAGTGCGCAGAATTTCCCTCGATCATGAAAACGACAAATACATTGAAGGCAAAGTTGATGGGCAGCAGATTGTGATAATTACTGATTTTGTGAAGAAAATATAGACTAATATTTATAGTCTAATTTTTTCATAAATTCCTTAAAGCGATTCTCGTTCCTATAGGCTTCAAACATAGGTTCGTTCGGTAGTTCGATGAGTCCAAGATCATTGTATGTCCGTGCTTTTTCCAACCAATAGTACATTTTTTCTTTGTCTTGGAGCACTGCATAAGTTCCCGCAATTTGAAAACTCCATGCTTTTTCATATTCATTGATCATTTTAGTCAACGCGGCATTGGATTTTTCCTTATCGCCCAGAAAATGGTAGGCTATAGCCTCTACATGAAGCCTAAACCCTTCCAAAGGTTCTTTCTTAATGACCTCTAAGGCTTCATTATAACGTTTCTGGTTCATTAGTATTAGCGCATATAATGAGTACGCAACATCTTGATTGGGATTTAAGTCAATGGATTTCTTTATGGCTATTTCGGCATCCTTGAAGTTTTTCGCCATATAATAGGTGTTGGCTAAACTGTAATAATTACCAGCATTTATAGGATCCAGCGTAATTACTTTTTTATGGATAGCAATGGCCTCTTCGGTATTGCCCCTTAGAAGCGCTACTTCTGAAGCCCTGTGCAAAGCGGTTTCATTATGGGCTTCTAAACGCAAAGCTTTTTCAGCAAGTCTTCCAGCTTTACCAATATCATTTTCGTATTCCAAAGATAATAAAGACAGAAAGGCATAAGTTTCCGCATAGGTGCTGTCTGCTCTTATTGCTTTTTCTGCAACTTGATAGGTTAGCTTTTTAGCTTCTTCATAATTAATAATTCCGAAATTATTTTTTGTGTGGTAAATATTGCCCAACGTTATTAAGGCCGGAGCGTATGTGGAATCCATAGCCAAAGATTTTTTCAATAATTGTTCAGCTTTTAGCAAAGATGAATCGTCATAGTTATTGTGAAATATATAACGACCTTCCAAAAACAAGGTGTAGGCTTGGGTGTTTGATTCTTTTACCTTCGGAATTATTTTATCCAAAATACGCAATTGAAGATTTTCAGCTACTGCCTTGGCAATTTCATTTTGAATCTTAAAAATGTTTTTTAACTCTTTTTCCCAAGTCTGTGACCAAATATTATTGTCGCCCTTTGTCTCAACCAGGTTTACACTTACCCTTATAATGCTGTCCTGTGAGCGTACGCTGCCTTCCAGGATGTATGCCACCTTTAATGCTTTTGCTATTTCTGGCAAGCCCATTGCTTTATTTTTGAATGAAAAGGCTGATGTGCGCGAAGTAACTTGCAGTTCGTTTATCTTAACAAGGGAATTTAACACCTCTTCTGCTAAACCATCTGCAAAATAACCTTGCTGATTGTCAGGCGACATGTCTGAAAACGCCAAAACAGCTATGGATTTTTCAGGATTCGTCTCCAGCGCAATGGTGGGTTCATTTTTTTGGGATCGCAACCGAAACCTATCTACAAACAATAAAATTATCGCCAATGCTAAAAAGGCAATAATGAAGGTATTGAGTTTCTGTCCCGTTTTTTTGGCAATGGATTTTTCCTTTGGAACATTCTTGGTCTTTTTGATACCGTCTGCCGTAATTTCAAAAAACCATGAAATACAGACCCATACCGGGAGCAAAACAATCAAAATAATTAAAATCATTTTTCCAAACCAAACGGGAGCATTGATGATAGGGGTGAGTATAGCTATAACCTGAAGCAGAACCCAAGAAAATACCAAATATGAAACCGTGCCTTTAAAGACGTTTCTTCTTTTTAGCTCGTTAAAAAAATCATTAAGGTTCATGGTGTGCCGTTATCAGTTATAGGGAAGCCCATTTTGTCAATAAATTTTTGCCATCTTTTATCGTTGTGCAGATTTCTAAAGCGAGGTTCAGACAAGACTTCGTTCAATCCCACATCGTGTACTTCGTATGCCTTATCCAACCATTTAAAAGCATTTTCGGTATCATTTCTAAAGGAATAACTTTCGGCAATTTGATAGGCCATATCACTTGAAAATTTTGCAATAAGTTCTTGCATATAGGAATCAGATTTTTCCATATCTCCCAATTTATAATATATATCAGCATAAATTTGCAAGCTCCAGCCTTCATCATCTTCTCTTTTAATAGCTTCCAAAGCGGCTTCAGTTCTGTTTTGTTGCAATAAGATACGCGCGTAATAATAATGCACTGCATAGCGATTGGGCTGTAATTCTATACACTTTTTGGAAGCTTCCACGGCTTTGTCTAACTGGTCTGCACAATAATATGCATTCATCAACTGATAATAGGAGTCGGGATTTAGGGGGTCTAAACTTGCTGAATATTCCTGAAGTCTAACTGCACTTTCCACATTGCCCAAAGCCAGTGCAAGCGTAGATGTAAGGCTTATTATTTCGGGATTAGAGCCGTCCAGTTTTAGGGCTATTGCATTTAATTGTTGGGCTTTGGTAAAATTCCAGTCATAGCTTAATTCAATATCTGCCAAATATGCATAGGCCAAGGCATTTTCAGGATCTATCTCCAATACCTTATTTGCCGCTTCCTTGGCTAATGTATATCCTTGCTTAAAACCTAAGGTTCCGTTATTGGCTTGGGTTTCATACACCCTTGAAAGTAGCAGCCAGGCTGGTACATACTTATTGTCTATTTCCAATACTTTTTTCGCCAGGGATACGGCTTCTACGAGTTTCTGTTCATCGCTGGAAAAATTATATGCGTGCACTGCCTGTAAATAAAGTTTATAGGCTTCGGGATTGGTTTTTTTCGACTTCGGAAGCGGTTTTGAATCCAACAAATTTAGCTCCAGTGCTTTTACCACGGCTTCGGAAACCTCGTCCTGTATTGCAAATATGTTATCCATATTTCTATCATACGTTTCAGACCATAAGTGCTTATCTTCTTTTGCTTCAATAAGCTGTGCGGTAATACGAAGTAGGTTTCCAGATTTGCGCACGCTACCTTCCAAGACATACGTAACGTTTAGTTTTTCTGCAATTTCAGGAATCTGGAGTTCTGAATCTTTAAACGAAAAGGTTGAGGTGCGGGAAGTAACTTTCAGATTTTTGATCTGCGATAATAAATTCAGAAGTTCTTCTGTAAGCCCATCCGCAAAATATTCGTTGTCGTTTTTCTCAGAAAAATCCTCAAATGGAAGTACCGCAATGGTTTTGGAATTCATTGCTATTGCAGGGGTGGCAAAAGTATTTTCACGTTTTTTATCGGTTATAATAAACCTGTCAATAACCAGAACAACAAGAATAAGCGCTAATATTCCAATTATAATTTTATTGAGTTTTTTTCCAGTCTTTTTTCGGATGGAAGCAGATTCGGCTACTTTACTGGTTCGCTTTAAACCAGTTGGTGTAAATTCAAAAACCCAAGTAAGCAATAAATATATTGGAAAACCTATTAAAAGCAGATAGAATAGACTTTTGGAAATCCAAAGAGGCATTTCTAAAATGTCCTTTAGCAGGGCTGCAATGCGAATAAGGAGCCACGACACCACTAAATAGGAAATGGCCCCCTTTATTACATTGCGCCGTTTTAGTTCATTCCAAAAACTTCTCCCCCTCTTCAAAACTCAAAATATTTGGTTAGCTATATTTAATCCTAAAGGTAGCGAATTTATTGATTATCAGTATTCACGCCTGTATGGATACAATGTGGGGATTTTAAATAATGCTTTTAAATAAAACTTAGCTGATTTGAAATTTACTTACTCAACTCAGTAAAATAATGGTAGAATTGCGGAATGGTTTCAATTCCCTTTAAATAATTCCAAATTCCGAAATGCTCATTGGGTGAGTGGATGGCATCGCTGTCCAATCCAAAGCCCATTAATATGGTTTTGCTTTTCAGTTCCTTTTCAAACAATGCTACAATTGGAATACTTCCGCCACTTCGCTGCGGAATTGGGGTTTTTCCAAAAGTTTCTTCGTACGCTTTTTCAGCGGCTTTATAGCCCAAACTGTCAATCGGCGTAACATACGCCTGCCCGCCATGATGCGGTTTTACTTTTACGCGCACGCCTTCCGGAGCAATGCTCTCAAAATGTTTAGTAAATAGTTCCGTAATCTTTTTCCAATCTTGGTTTGGTACCAAACGCATACTAATTTTTGCAAAAGCTTTACTTGCAATTACCGTTTTGGCACCTTCGCCTATGTAGCCGCCCCAAATTCCGTTTACGTCCAAAGTTGGGCGGATGGAATTCCGTTCATTTGTGGAATATCCCTTTTCGCCATAAACTGCGTCAATGTCCAATGCTTTCTTATAATTTTCAAGACTGAAGGGCGCTTCCGCCATTTTCTCACGTTCCTTTTTGGAAAGTTTTTCCACATCATCATAAAACCCCGGAATGGTAATGTGGTTGTTTTTATCGTGAAGCGAAGCAATCATTTTTGTCAGCACATTTATGGGGTTTGCCACCGCACCGCCATACAACCCGCTGTGCAGGTCTCGGTTTGGGCCGGTTACTTCCACTTCCACATAACTCAGGCCACGAAGCCCCGTTGTTATTGATGGAACGTCTTTAGCAATCATTCCCGTGTCGCTGATCAAGATAACGTCGTTGGCCAATTTCTTTTTGTTTTTGGTAACGAACCATTCAAGGCTGCTGCTGCCAACTTCCTCTTCACCCTCGATCATAAATTTTACGTTGCAGGGCAGTTGGTCGGTTTTGGTCATATATTCCAAAGCCTTTACGTGCATATACATTTGGCCTTTGTCGTCACAGCTTCCGCGGGCGAAAATGGCGCCTTCGGGGTGCAATTTTGTTTTTTTTATAACCGGCTCAAATGGCGGACTGTCCCACAAATCCAACGGATCTGGCGGTTGCACGTCGTAATGTCCGTAAACCAAAATGGTTGGCAGTTTTTTGTCAATTATCTTTTCGCCATAAACAATGGGGTAACCGGGCGTTTCACAGATTTCTACGGAATCGCAGCCTGCTTTTTTTAATTGTTTTTTTACGGCTTCCGCAGTTTTTAGTACGTCTTTTTTGTACGCTGAATCGGCGCTGATGGAAGGTATTTTCAATAGTTCGATCAATTCATCCAAAAACCGTTCTTTGTTTTTTTCAATATAAGTTTTAGCACTTTTCATTCTGATATATTATTTTTTCTAAAAGTACTAAAAATGCCGTAATTTGGCAGGTGAACCAATGCTTTCATTTTATGAAAACTGCTTTTTTGAAATTGCCTTTTCACTTTTCGGAAGAAAAACTTCTTAAGGATTTGGAGGTATGTAAAAGCTATGATTTCACTTCACACTTCAACAAAAATGATTATTCCGGCGATTGGACCTCTATCTCGCTGCGTTCCCAAAATGGGGAAATTTATAATATTTTCGCGCTTCCGCTAAGTGAGGAAAAATATAAAGACACGGAATTGCTTCAAAAATGTACTTATTTCAAAGAAGTTGTTGATTCTTTTGAATGTGAAAAGGAATCCATTCGACTACTGAATTTAAAACCCGGAAGCGTTATCAAAGAGCACACAGATTATAATTTGGGCTATGAAGATGGGATTTTCAGAATTCATATTCCAATTACTACAAATGAAAGAGTTCATTTTTTCATCAATCATGAAGAAATAAAAATGCTTCCCGAAGAATGCTGGTATGGTAATTTCAACTTACCGCACAGCGTTCTCAACGAAGGAAAAACCGATAGAATCCACTTGGTGATGGACTGTTTGCGCAATGATTGGTCTGATAAATTATTTGCGGAAAATAACTATAATTTTGAAGCTGAAAATGTCCAACCAGAATATTCCCGCGAAACAAAACTGCAAATGATTGAACAATTGAAACTTATGGATACTGAAGTTTCCAAAGAGATGATTCTGCAATTACAAAAGGAACTTTAATGGAACACGGAACGGAACGCAAGTTAATTTTAAAAACGATTTTTGAATTTTTGGAAGAGATAAAGATTGCCTATTATTTTACTGAAATAGCAACAGAAACCTTTTTGCCCGGCATTCAAATTAAAAATGGAAGCTTGCAGATTGATTTGCAAAAACTAAAATATCCAGGAGATTTATTGCACGAGGCAGGGCATATTGCGGTAACAAGGGCAGATGACCGAAATGCTCTAAACGATAACGTAATTGAAGATAACCCAGAAAAAGCGGGTGAGGAAATGGCAGTGCTGTTATGGTCTTACGCTGCTGCAAAGAATATAGGCTTGGCTCCCGAAATTGTTTTTCACGAGGACGGTTACAAAGGCGAAGCGGAATGGTTGCGGGAACAATTTGTAAGTGAAAACTACATTGGGCTTCCATTGCTACAATGGATGGGAATGGCCGACGTTGAAGGCGGATACCCCTTTCCAAAAATGAAGGTTTGGCTTCGCGAATAAAAAACCTTCAAAAAATTTCAGGATAAGTTGGCAATCATTTGGAAGTATTATTTATATTTGCACTCCTTTTACAATATGTCCTAAGTGTTGTAAAGGATTTTGATGCAGGCGTGGTGGAATTGGTAGACACGCTAGACTTAGGATCTAGTGCCTTACGGTGTGAGAGTTCGAGTCTCTCCGCCTGTACAAAGTGAAGAGCTTCAGTGAAAACTGGAGCTTTTTTTATTGATTGTCTTTTCCGTTTTCAATCAACTCTTCAACCTCCTCTTTGTCATCCCCGTTAAGTTTTGGGTTTTTCGGAGTTTGGACTTTTTTTTTGTGATGAATTTCATAATACATGGCGAAATGGTCACTGCCAAAGTTTTTGGAACGGACCATTTTACCTACGTACAAATCGCGGGTGTGAAAAAGATGGTCCAACGGAAACCGTAAAAAGAAATAATCTGCGTGATAGGTAGAAAAGAAACCACGGCCCACACGCGGATCGATCATTCCAGTCATTTTTTTGAACAGCCGTGTAGTGCGGCTCCAAACCACATCGTTCATATCGCCACATACAACGGTGGGTTTGTCCAAATCACGTATTCTTTTTCCGGTTAGCATCAGTTCGGCATCGCGCTCTTTTGAGGTTTCATTTTCGGTTGGGCTGGGCGGCGCGGGATGCAGGCAACAGAAAAAGATAGGAGGATTTCCTTCAAGGGGAAAATCGAAAAAAATTGAAGGTTTATCGTCCTCAATCTGGTACTTCACTTCCACATTTTTCAATTCCTTTTTTGAATAAAGGTGCATTCCGTAAAAATTTTCCAAAGGTACTTTTACGGTGAAGGGGTAGTCTTTTTCAATTTCCGAAAGACAATCTTCCCACTCTTGGTTTGATTCCATTGTCAGTACCAAATCTGCATCAAAACGTTTTATTTCCTTTAAAAAATCTGGATAGCAGGAATTGGTCTGTAAAACATTTCCGGCCAAAATGGAAACGTGACCGTCGCTTTCGGCCTTTATCCTGCTTCTTCTGGGGAAAAGGGAACTGTATGGAAATACTTTGTAAAGTTGGTATAGCATGGTTGCAAACAGCGCTGCAAATAATATCCAACTAAAAACGGTGTATTCTTCTTCAAAATAAAAAAACAAGGCCAATAAAATCAATTGAATAAACAACGACTGTAGCCTTACAAAATCTGCAGTGCGGAAAAACCAATGCGGATTTCCAGTTGCAGGAAAAAAGGGGCTTACTGTAAAGAAGATTATTAAAATGTACAATACCATCTTTCAAATTTAAGTTTTTTAAAAATGCTAAAGCCTACAAATATCTTTTTTGCTTAAACGTATATTCCTACTTTTACGGCTTCAAAAAATCAAACACATGAAAAAAATTATCCTCAGTACTTTATTTATCTTTTTAACCTTCACATTTGTAATTGCGCAAGATTATACAACCCCAAACACAGGTGTAACTTGGACGCTGGATGACATTGCAGCGGCAAGTCCCACAACTATCACTATTTCTGGAAGTGAATATACGCTCTTGGGAAATCTTACAATCTCGGAAAATGATGCAGTAATTATAGATTCAGATTTGACCCTTTTAATTGATGAAGCAAAGCTAGTAACCGTTTTTGGAGCATTTACAGTAGATTCAAATGCAGTGACCATTACTGCCTTGGATGAAAACACTCCGTACGACGGATTTCGTTTTGAAGAGTTTTCAGAAATAGACATCCAAAATGCAACTATTGAATATGGTGGTGGACTAAGGGTTTTGACGGAAACTTTTTCAATAGACAATTGTACACTTACCAATAATGTTGCTGGCGCAACTACGAGTGCGGTAATCCAACTTTCCCGGGGCATGCCGCAAATAACTAATAATACCATTGCCCAAAATGATTTGCCAGCCATTGGCTCTGCAGCAAATTCTGTCGTTTCGGCATATATTTTCAATAATACTATTGAAGCAAACAATCAAGCTAATGGCAACCGCCCACAAATAAATTTGGGCACTACCATGGCCGCCGACCCGCTACAGATTATACAGAACACCATCATAGGAGATCCCGCAGCAGATCAAACTGGGGGTATTGCCATTGCCAACTTTGTGGGTGGCGATATAAATGTAATTATCGAAAACAACACCATTCGCGACAATCGCTATGGCATTACAATCCTTGGAACGGTAGATTCTGCTGAGATTATTAACAATGTAATTGAAGACAACAATGTTCAAGGAGATCCTAATCTTGGCGGAAGCGGCATCAATCTTAATAGTTCATCCATAAGTGAAGACGTTATTGTCTCTGGAAACGAAATACGAAGAAACCTTTGGGGTATTACATTACAGGGCGAGGCTTCAATAAACCTTGGTGACGATGCAAGCAACCCGGGAAATAACGTATTTGCGGAAAACGGCAACAGTGGCGAAATTTATGCGCTGTACAACAATACCGCAAATCCTATTTCAGCAAAGAGCAATTGCTGGATAGAAGGTCAGGAAAGCACGCCGGAGCAGGTAGAAGATGTAATCTTTCACAGTGTGGACGATCCGGCTTTGGGAGAAGTTACTTTTGACCCATTCCTATGTGGCATTTTGGGTGTTGCCGATAATACTGTTGAAAATTTCAGCTTTTATCCAAACCCTGTTAAAAACGAAATCAATTTCAATAATATTTTTTCTTTTGAAAAGATTGAAATCTACGGAATTCAGGGTAATTTGATTGTTTCAAAAACTATTTTAGAAGGGCAAAATTCATTGCCTATCAATCTTTCTTCTGGGTTGTATTTTGTGAATTTCAGTAATGATGCGCAAACCGTTACAAAGAAAATGATGGTGGAATAATCACAATGTCAGTCTAGCGCAGCCGAAGTACTCGACCAAACAATATTTAAAAAATGCCCTAGTTCTCTGCTAGGGCATTTTTTATTGGTTTATAGGCTAAAATTCCTTTCGTAAAACCGTAATTTTGCACTTTCAAAAAATTCTAAAAATACAGAAGTGAAAATTCAGAATAAAGCTACGCTAGAGTTGAGCAAGGACGAAATGAAAACCTATGGTTACGAAGTGGTTGACGCCATTGTGGAACATTTTGCAACACAAAACGAAAAACTGCCAGTAGTGTCCGGTTCCCGTGAAGAAATGGAGGCATTGTTTCTTGAAGATGCACCTGAAAAAGCTAGCGACCCAAGAAAAGTCTTAAATTTCATTTTGGATGAAGTGATGACCAAAAGTAACATCGTTTCGCACCCAAAATCGTATTCCTTTGTTCCTGGTCCTAGCAACTATATTAGTGCGATGGCAGATAGTTTGGCATCGGGATTCAATATATTTTCCGGCGGTTGGGCGGCTTCCCCAGCTGCGGCACAGATGGAGATCACGGCCATGAACTGGTTGCTGAAAATGTTCGGATTTCCGCAGAAAAAAGGTGGCGGAATATTTACCAGCGGCGGTTCCATGGCAAATTTGACCGCTTTGGTTACTGCCCGAAAAGTGAAATGTGGCGACGATTTCAGCAAGGCGGTGATCTATCTTTCAGACCAGGCGCACTCTTCAAATATAAAGGCAATACGTGTACTTGGTTTTAGAAAAGAGCAGATTCGGGTAATTCCCACGGATAGTGAATTTAAGTTTTCACTGAATAAATTGAAGAATGCAATCGCTAAAGACCGTTTGGAAGGATTGCAACCTTTCTGCTTAATTGCAACAGCGGGAACTACAAATACGGGAACGGTTGATCCGCTTTCCGATATTGCGAAAATATGCAAAAAGGAAGATATCTGGTTCCATATTGACGGCGCTTACGGCGGGTTTGCAATACTTGCCGATAACGGAAAGCAACTTTTAAAAGGAATTGAAAAAGCAGATTCGTTAACGGTTGACCCGCACAAATGGTTTTATCAGCCTTATGAAATAGGTTGTCTTTTGGTAAAAAACCACAAATGGTTAAAGGGAACTTTCACCGAAAAACCTGAATATTTGCGCGATATTGAAGGCAATACTTCCGAAATAAACTTTTACGATCACGGTATTGAACTTACAAGACGTTTCCGTGCTTTGAAGTTTTATATGTCTGTGAAAACCTTTGGAATGGGTGAATTCCGCAAAGCAATTACTTATAATGTAAAATTGGCCGAAGCCACCGAAAGTTTTCTTCGAAAAAGTGCTGATTGGGAAGTTATATCGCCCGCAACTTTGGCGGTTATCAACTTTCGTTACAACCCAATAGGCAACAAACTTTCGGAGCAAAAACTGGATGCGTTAAACCAAAGAATTTCCAAAAACGTCGTGGATTCGCAACAGGCATTGCTTGTTACTACTGTTCTCAACGGGCAAGTTGTTTTGCGAATGTGCTTGATAAACCCGAGAACAACCCTGGATGACGTAAAAGAAACCATTGCCCTCTGCGAAAGTTTTGCGGAAGAAAAAGTCCTGGCTTGAAACAGGCCGATGTCATAATAATTGGCGGGGGCGCTGCGGGATTTTTTACGGCAATAAATGCTGCGGATAAAAATCCGAAACTTAAAATAATCATTCTCGAACGCGGAAAGGAAGTGCTCACAAAAGTAAAAGTTTCCGGCGGAGGAAGGTGCAATGTAACCCACGCAGAATTTCTTCCAAAAGAATTAACGCAAAATTATCCACGTGGGGAAAAGGAACTTTTAGGCCCGTTCCACACTTTTATGACAGGCGATACAATTGAATGGTTTGAAAAACGTGGAGTGGAACTGAAAATAGAAGCGGACGGACGCATGTTTCCAGTCTCGGATTCTTCGCAAACCATAATCGATTGTTTTCTTTCCGAAGCAAAAAGATTGGGTGTGGAGGTTCTTCTCAATCAATCTGTAAAGGAGATTCTAAAAAGTGCTGATCATTTCACCATAAATACTGCTACAGATACTTTTTCCGCAGCAAAAATTGTGGTTGCCACGGGCAGTAATCCTAAAATTTGGCAATTGTTGGAAGGTTTGGGGCATAGCATTGTGCCTGCCGTTCCGTCACTTTTCACCTTTAATATTAAAGATCAAAGAATTGCAGAACTTCCAGGAATTTCAACATCTGCAAACGTAAAGATTTTATTACCGGCAGGAGTTCCCCCTTTGGGCGTCAGGGGGCTTCCATTATTGATTACCCATTGGGGAATGAGCGGACCAGCCATTTTAAAACTTTCAGCTTGGGGCGCGCGTGTTTTGGAACCTTTAAAGTATCACTTCAAAATTGAAGTGAATTGGCTGAACAGCATTTCTGAAGAAGAAGCATTGGATGCTTTAAAGGATTTGAAATCATCGCAGGGAAAGCAGACCATTTTTAAATATGCGCAGTTTGATTTACCAAAACGACTTTGGCAAAGTCTGGTAAAAGCTTCGGGAATTGATGAAAGGCTCACTTGGGCAGAAGCCTCGCGCGAAAATCTTCAGAATATTGCAAACCAACTTACCACTGCGATTTTTGAAGTTACAGGGAAAAGTACTTTTAAGGAGGAATTTGTAACTGCTGGTGGTGTGGATTTAAAGGAAGTAAACTTCAAAACCTTTGAAAGCCGCATATGCAAAAACCTCTACTTTGCAGGAGAAGTCCTTAATATAGATGCCATCACCGGAGGCTTCAATTTTCAGAATGCTTGGACGGGCGGATATCTTGTGGCACAGGCAATAACTAAGTGAATTATGAAAACATACATAGCCCTACTTCGCGGCATAAACGTTGGCGGTCATAAAAAACTAAAAATGGCCGATTTAAAGTCAATGATGGAAGAATTGGGGTTTCAAAATGTGGTGACTTATATACAGAGCGGAAATGTTGTTTTTTCCGCGAAGGAAGAAAAAGATCTTTCTGATAATATTTCAAATGGAATAGCGGAAAAGTTTGGTTATGAGGTACCGGTGCTTGTAAAAACCGCAGATGAAATTGCGCAAATTTTAAAGAATTGCCCTTTTGGGGAAACAAAGAAAACCGAAGCTCATTTTATGTTACTTGCCACGCCACCCAAACAGGAACTTATGGATGCTGTACACGAAATTAATTACCCGAACGAGGAATTTGTTTTAACACCAGCGTGCATTTATCTACACTATGGCAATGGAGCCGGGAAAGCCAAGTTGAACAACAACTTTTTTGAGAAAAAACTTGGGGTTGCGGCAACTACGCGAAACTATAACACGCTCGTAAAGTTGGTGGAGATATCAAAATAATTGTTTTGTTTTCAGAATGATTATACGATTCTGGACGTAAGAATTAAATTATTACACCTTCGCTTTTATATTTCCACTCATTCATTAGCGCTGCAAGTTTCATGGCTTTCATTCCATAGGTATTTGGCAAAGCTCCTTGATTTTTGGAAAGAAATCTCGCAATTTTCTTTCCTGTAGAATGTTTTTTATGTTCTTCAGTATAATTGAAAACGACCAAAGTATTAAATTTAATAGTGAGTATTCCGAAACTATTTACATCCGTCCATTTTGTAAAATGGGAACGGTATAATGAACACACTTCAAATCCCTCATTCGTTTACTTTAAATAACTTTAGTTAGGGAATAATTAAATTATGAATACAATAATTCCTAAACCAAAAAATAATATTATAACCCATTTGATAAATGGTCTTTCTTCTATTGCCATAAATCCTAAAACAACGAAAAGCGTACTGATTAAAAGCAATATGATGGTGGTTGTTTTTTTTGGTTTTAATAATATGGTTTCTGTTGTCATTTAATGTGTGATTAATTTTTTAAAAAACCTTTTAGGTTTTCACAGCGAGTTTTTTTCGAAAAGTTTAAATCTACAAAATTTCTTTCCAAGACCTTGATGACATTTTATATCCAAAATCGATAAGTATATATTAAACTATTGAGGAGTAGTTTTAAAATTGTAAATGTGAGGGAAAAAGCTTCCGGGATATTGTGACTCGGAGGCTTTTTTATTTTGATTGCGTTCCACGTCTATCTGTTAACGCCTTGTTAAACAAAAGTTCTCGGCTTACGGCGCAATATTATTTGCGTATTTTTAATAGCCAAAATTTTTCAGCCATGCAGCAAGATATTTACAACCTCAAAAAAACGCTTAAAACCAATAACGAAGCGCTTACTTATTATAGTCTTCCCGAACTGGAAAAGCAGGGACACAACATCAAAAAGCTACCTTTCTCCATCCGGATTCTTTTGGAAAATGCACTTCGTAATTACGACGATTTCTCAGTAACCAAAGACCATTTAAAAACGATACTCAATTGGACTCCAAAACAAAGTGATGCAGATATCGCCTTTAAACCTGCCCGTGTATTGATGCAGGATTTTACGGGCGTTCCCGCCGTTGTTGATATTGCCTCGCTGAGAGCCGAAATGGCACGAAAGGGCGGCGATGCCTCAAAAATAAACCCACTGATTCCTGTAGATTTGGTGATAGACCACAGTGTGCAGGTAGATTATTTTGCGGCGCAATACGCCTATCAGCAAAATATGGAAGAGGAATACAAACGCAACAGGGAACGCTATACTTTCTTGAAATGGGCGCAGAAATCTTTTGACAACTTTAGCGTGGTGCCTCCTGGAATGGGGATCTGCCACCAGGTTAATCTTGAGTATTTTTCTAAAGGTGTAATTGCTAGGGATGGAATGGCCATCCCAGATACCCTTGTGGGTACAGACAGCCACACGCCAATGGTAAACGGAATTGGAGTAGTAGCTTGGGGCGTTGGAGGTATTGAAGCCGAGGCTGCTATCCTTGGCCAGCCTATCTATTTTATCAACCCTGAAGTGATTGGTTTAAAATTAACGGGAAAACTTCCCGTGGGTTCCACTGCTACCGATTTGGTGTTGACCATTGCCAACCTACTGCGTAAATATGGTGTAGTTGGCAAATTTGTTGAGGTTTTTGGTCCCGGTTTAGACAATCTTTCGGTACCTGATAGAGCCACTATTGGGAATATGTCTCCAGAATTTGGTTGTACAATTACTTACTTCCCTATAGACAATAAAACGTTGGAATATATGCGGAGCAGTAACCGAAGCGAAGAACAGATTCAGTTGGTGGAGGATTACTGTAAAGCGAATATGCTTTGGCGAGAGGATGAGGATAAGATTGAATACACCGATGTGTTGGAATTGGATATTTCAACTGTTCAACCAAGTGTGGCTGGACCAAAACGACCTCAGGACAAAATTCTGCTTACCGATTTAAAGGAAAAATTCATAGAACTGGAACATGCTTCCTTTGGCAGAAAATATATAAAACATTCCGAAAGGGAAGATGCCATAACCCGCTGGAAGGAAGAAGGGGGAAGCCAACCGGTAAAACAATCCCACAATCCCGCACCCGACATTGAAATTGAAGCTAAAATTAAAAATGGCTTAAAAACTGTTTGGATTTCACAAGATAACGAAAAATACATGCTTTCAGACGGAGCCGTAGCCATTGCGGCAATTACCTCTTGTACCAACACCTCAAATCCATTTGTCATGATAGGAGCAGGGCTGGTTGCAAAAAAAGCAAGGGAACATGGCATTGATGTAAAACCTTGGGTGAAAACTTCTTTGGCTCCGGGTTCAAAAGTTGTTACGGATTATCTTGAAAAAGCAGACCTTTTAAAAGATTTGGAAGCCCTTCAGTTCCATTTGGTGGGCTACGGTTGTACTTCCTGTATTGGTAATTCCGGCCCATTACCTCCGGAGATTTCAAAAGCGGTAGAGGAAAACGACTTAATAGTAACTTCCGTTCTGTCCGGAAATCGAAACTTTGAAGCCAGAATTCATTCCCAAGTAAAAATGAATTTCTTGATGTCGCCAATGTTGGTTGTGGCCTTTGCTATAGCTGGTCGCGTGGATATAGATTTGACGACGGAGCCACTGAGCTATGACCGCAACGGAAAGGCAATCTTTTTAAAAGATATTTGGCCTACGGATGATGAAATCCATGAGGTGATGAAAACCGTGCTTACTCCAAAAGATTTTAAAAAGAACTATGACGAAATTTTTGATGGCAACGAAATATGGCGAAATCTTGAAGTGCCTGATGATAAGCTATACCAATGGGAAGATGACTCCACATATATTAAGGAAGTGCCATTTTTCCACAATCTTTCACATGACGCGAAACCGCTTAAAAATATAGAGGGTGCGCGCGCACTTTTGGTAATGGGCGATAGCATTACAACGGACCATATTTCGCCTGCGGGAGCCTTTTCCGAAGATTCCGCTGCCGGAAAATATTTAATATCAAAAGGCGTGGAAAAGAAAAATTTCAACAGTTATGGTTCGCGTCGTGGAAATGATGAAGTAATGGTACGCGGAACTTTTGCCAATGTGCGTATTAAAAACCAATTGGCTACGAGGGAAGGTGGTTATACAACTTATCTTCCTTCGGGAGAGGAAATGACGGTTTTTGAAGCCTCGCAAAAATATATAAAAGATAAAACTCCTTTGATTGTGCTTACGGGCAAGGAATACGGAAGTGGTTCTTCCCGCGATTGGGCAGCTAAGGGAACCATTCTTTTGGGTGTAAAAGCCGTTTTGGCAGAAAGCTATGAGCGTATCCACCGCAGTAACTTGATTATGATGGGCGTCCTGCCATTGGAATATTTAAAAGGTGAAAACGCAAACTCCCATGGCCTTACGGGGAAAGAGGTTTTCAGTATTACAGGAATTGAAAACGATTTAACCCCGTCAAAAAAAATAACCGTAATCGCCAAAGATGACAATGGCAAGGAAATTGAATTCAAGGCAATCGCAAGACTGGATTCGCCCATTGAAGTTGCATATTACCAAAACGAGGGGATCCTTCAATATGTATTGCGGCAATTTTTAAAAAAATAAAATAGGGAAGAGGAATTAGAGAAGAGCGAAGGGTAAATGGAAATTAACCCAACGGTAATATTTAATTTTTATAACCTGAAACCTGAAACTAGAAACCTGAAACAATGTGATCCTAATCGTCCGTCCAAAACTTCTCCGTAAAAATTACAACGGAATGACCCTTTGGCCTTTTGTGGTTTTAAAACACCATACCTTAAAAGAGGATGCCGTTTTTTTGAACCACGAAAAAATCCACTTGCACCAACAGGCAGAATTGCTGATTCTTTTTTTCTATTTGTGGTACGGCTTTGAGTTTTTGATACGATTAATTCAATATAAAAATCGTTACAAAGCATACCGTAATATTTCCTTCGAACGGGAAGCCTATCACCACGAAAGTGAAATTAATTACTTAAAAAAACGAAAGCCTTACGGATTTTTAAAATTTTTATAACCGACAACTGATAACCAACAACTAAATGAGCCTACTTTTTTCCCCCTTAAAAATAAAATCCAAAACCTTTAAAAACCGAATTGTCGTTTCGCCCATGTGCATGTACAGTAGCATCGACGGCTTTGCGAACGATTTTCACCTTGTTCATTTGGGAAGTCGCGCCGTTGGCGGTTCGGCATTGATAATTCAGGAAGCAACTGCCGTTTCACCAGAGGGAAGAATTACCCATGGCGATATGGGACTTTGGAAAGACGACCACATTGAAAAGTTGAAACAGATAACCGATTTCGTACATTCCCAAAATGCTTTAATAGGAATACAGTTGGCGCATGCCGGCAGAAAAGCCAGTTACCAATTGCCGAAGGATGGTGCGAGAAAAATTGTGCCCGATGGTAAAAATGGTTGGCAGACGGTCTCATCTTCTGCTTTGCCCTTTCGGGAAGGCGAACCTGCTCCGGTTTCAATGGATTTACAAGCAATTGAAAAAGTGAAAAATGATTATGCCGAAGCAACCAGTCGTGCAGAAAAAGCAGGTTATGATGTGGTTGAAATCCACGCCGCACACGGTTATCTTTTTCATCAGTTTTATTCGCCATTGGCCAATGAACGCACTGACGCATACGGCGGAAGTTTTGAAAACCGTATTCGCCTTTTGCTGGAAGTAACCGAAGTTGTACGAAAAGAATGGCCAGAGGAAAAACCTTTATTTGTCAGAATTTCAGCAACAGATTGGACCGATGGCGGCTGGGCTATTGAAGATTCCGTAAAACTTTCAATTGAACTGAAAAAGCTGGGTGTTGATTTAATCGATACTTCTTCGGGCGGAAATGTGCCAAAAGCAACCATTCCCAGTGAACCCAGCTATCAAGTTCCCTTCGCTGCCCAGATTAAAAAAGAGGCAAATATTTTGACTGGTGCTGTGGGGCAAATAACAACCGCCGAACAATCCGAAGCAATCTTAAAGGAAGGAAAGGCAGATTTAATTCTTTACGCCAGGGAAAGTCTTCGCCAACCGTATTTTCCGCTTCACGCCGCTAAAGTATTAGATGTGGATTTGGAATGGCCGTTACAATATGAACGCGCCAAAATTTAATGTCTAACCTTTCAATAATCTAATAATCCAACAATCTATAGTACCTTCGCAAAAAAAAATAGAAAAATGCTAAAAGCCGTACTTTTTGATATGGACGGGGTTATTGTAGACACCGAACCCTTGCACCGAAAAGCGTACTTCAAAATGTTTGAGGATGTAAATATTGATGTGGGCGAAGAACTGTATGATTCATTTACGGGGCAGGCTACCCTTCCTATTTGCAGAACACTGTGTCAGCATTTTGATCTGTCACATGCTCCAGAACATCTAGTTTCAACAAAAAGAAAACACTTTAAATATCTTTTTGAAAACGATTCAGATTTATCACTTTTAGACGGCGTACACGATTTAATAAGAAATTATCACGAAAATGGTTTAACCTTGGTTTTGGCTTCTTCGGCATCCATGCCAAACATCAACCGTATTTTTGAGCGATTTGATCTCGACAAATATTTTAAAGCCAAAATTAGCGGCGCAGATTTGAAAGCCTCAAAACCGCATCCCGAAATTTTTATAAAAGCCGCCGAACTTGCTGGCGAACACCCAAACCATTGTATGGTAATTGAAGATTCCACTAACGGAATTGCCGCAGCAAAAGCTGCGAATATTTATTGCGTAGGCTTCAAAAGCCCCCATTCTGCCAATCAGGATTACAGTAGGGCGGATAGGGTGATTACAAGTTTTGAGGAGATTGTGTTTTCAAATTTAACTTTGAGATAAATTATAATTGAATATTCCTCTCTTTTTTCCAAGGGGAGGTGCCGATAGGCGAAGGGGATCAAAATAGACCACATTCCGTTCTCCATTCTTTTTAAGATGACTGCGAATGATGGCGTGGGTGTGATAACTGGCCTGCTGCAATTTCAAAAAAGGTTCATAATCTTCAATATTGCAAATGGCTTCACTTCTGTCAAAAAAACCAAAGCCTTTGTATTGTCCGTCTGCTACCAAGGCAAAGGCAATTTCGTCCTGTGTTCTTCCCTTGCCTTGTATTGCAAAACTGGGTTTATTATCCTTTAAACTTTGAATGGCGGTGCGTACTTTTAGGTTATAATCTGTTACGTTTTCATCACCCTCACAAATACCTTCGCAGTTTTTAATACGGTAGTGGGAGCATTTTTCGGAAGAGCTTTGCAACGTACAAAAACGTGGACACAATTTAAAAGTTTCGCAGATCTCTTCCAGTTTTTCCGTGGCCTCGGTTCGGTTGTAAAAAGTGCTAACGGAATCAGTAAGTGCTTTTGTTTTTCCCAAAGCCAGTTGGATAATGCCGCGTTGGTTTACATAGCTTATTATTTGGTAAGTTGTGGCGGGCCATTTCTGTGCCCGGTTAAATTTTGGATAGTGTTTTCTGATGTGTTCAGATTCTACCAGTAATGCCACGAGCTCATTCCCCGTAAGTTCGTAATCTATAAAATGCGTTTCTTGCCCCAGTTGGTATTCCTTCGTTTTTTTGTCGTAAAAGTGCGAAAGCACCCGTTTTTTAATATTCTTCGCCTTTCCGGCATACACCACTTGATGCTTTTGGTTTTTGAAAAGATAAATACCTGGCTCCTCGGGCAGTTCGTTTATCTGTTCGGCGGGAATATGTGGCGGTAGTGTTGCCTGTTTGGAACGCGGATTCAAAAAGGAATTGATAGTGTTGAAATCTTCATCAAGTGAAAGCAATCGCTGAAAAAGAATTACAGTGGCATCCACATCGCCCTCTGCTCTGTGTCTATTGAAATGGGGAATATTTATCGTGCTGCAAAGCCTTCCCAAGCTATAGGAAAGCATTCCGGGAATTAACTTTCGCGAAAGCCGAACGGTACAGAGTTTCTTGCGGTTGTAATGCTGCCCCAAAAGTCGAAATTCACCGCGGATTACATTGTAGTCAAAACTAACGTTGTGCGCTACAAAAATAGCATCCTGTGTAAACGCTTCAATTTTTTCGGCAACTTCAAAAAACCGTGGCGCATCGGCAACCATTTCATTGTCAATACCTGTTAGTGCAGTAATGTGGTGTGGTATTTCCCGTTCCGGATTTACGAGCGTGGTGTACTTATCTACCACTTCGCCGTTTTTCATCAATGCAATGCAGATTTCGGTAATACGATTGCCTGCTATCCCACCGCCAGTGGTCTCTACGTCTATAATTGCGAAAAGTTGTGATTGCATTTTTCTTTGCTGGGAAAACAAATGTAGTGAAAGAATTTTGAAATATTGGAATATTTCCTCTTAAATGGAAATAATCCAATGACGAAACCAACCATTCGTACCAATTAACTCAGAAAATCTCCGCATTATCAATATCTTTGAACAAATATTTACAGCCTTATATGACCCTTGAAAAAAACCTTAAGGAACGAATAAAAGAACTTACCTGCCTGTATGAGGTCTCTTCTATTATAGTAAACAATGATTACAAAGAGCTTGACAAAACACTATATTCAATCGCATTAAGTTTGCGAAAATCATTGCAGTTCGGCAAACACGCTACTGTTGAGATCAACTCAGAACCTTTCCATCTCATTTCTTCTGCACTTCCCAAAAAAAGTGTTTTTATTGAAAGTAATATCACCATTTTCAATGAGCCAAAAGGTTTTATAAAAATTCATTATCCCGCAGATAAATTCACCAAAAAAGATTTTTTAAAGGAAGAGAAAAAACTATTGAAAAACGTTGCAATTAACGTAGGCGATTTGTTGGAACGAGTAGCCATCCGTGAAAATGAAACTGTGATGAAACGCAAAATGGAACACGCCGACCGCTTGAGTATTTTGGGCGAAATAACCGCGGGAATAGCCCACGAACTCAACACCCCACTTGCAAATATTTTGGGCTTCGCCGAGTTGCTAAAAAGTAAAGAACCCAAAACCACACAGACCAGCCAAGACCTAGATAAAATAATAAACAGTGCCATTTTTTCACGCGAAGTGGTAAAAAAATTAATGTTCTTCGCCTGCGAAATGCCGCAAAATTTAGGACAGACAGACATCGTTCCTGTAATTAACGAAGCGATGAATTTGCTAGACCCCACATTTAAGAAGAACGAAGTAAAATATAAAGTGAATCTTCCAAAAGGTGAAGTTTTAATGAAAGCCGACACCATTCAGTTGACGCAGGTTATCTTCAATTTAGTGCTGAACGCAATCTATTTTTCACCCAAAAATGGTTTGATAACTATTTCTTTGGAAGAAACAAAAAAGAAAATCATACTTAAAATTTCAGACGAAGGCCCAGGCATTTCTTCTGAAAACGTACAGAAAATATTTCAGCCTTTTTTCACAACAAAAACCGTAGGCGACGGCTCCGGTTTAGGGCTTAGCGTAGTGCACGGAATTATACGCAGCCATCGTGGAACTATAGATTATCAACCCAATATACCTACGGGCGCCATTTTTATTATTACTTTTCCGAAACAATAAACCCGATGCTACAAAAGGAAAACATACTGATAGTAGATGACGACATCAATATTTTGGAACTCCTCCAGCGGCACCTCCATTCGCTCAATTATCACACTTATAAAGCAGTTTCTGTAAAAGAAGCCGTCGCTATATTGCGCGATACCGAAATAGATTTACTGATTACAGATCTAAAAATGCCCGAAGTGGACGGTTTTCAGCTTATCCAGTTTGCTTCGGAACATTACCCAAATATGCCAAAGCTGGTGGTTACAGGCTACCCTTCGGTACAGGATGCGCTTTCCGCAATAAAATCCGGAGCCATTGATTATTTGGTAAAACCCTTTACAAAGGAAGAGTTAAAGCAAGGCGTTGAGAAATCTCTTTCCACAAAAACGAAACGAAAAACCGTTACCGAATCTTCTGAACCAAAAAAATATAACGAAATAATTGGTGAAAGCGAAGCCATTAAAAACGTAACACAAATAATAGAACGCGTAAAAGACAACAAAGCCACCATTTTTATAAGTGGTGAAAGCGGTACGGGGAAAGAGCTCGTGGCACGTTCCATTCACTACAACGGCAAGTTCTCGCGCGCACCGTTTATTGCGGTAAACTGCGGCGGAATTCCCGAAAACCTTTTGGAATCGGAACTTTTCGGTTATGTGAAAGGAGCCTTCACCGGCGCCAATGACAACCGCGAAGGTTTTTTTCAGGCAGCAGATGGCGGAACCATTTTTCTGGATGAAATAGGAAACGCTTCGCTAGCTGTCCAATCGCGGCTTTTGCGGGTTTTACAGGAAAAAGAAGTGATGAAAGTTGGTGACCGAAAAACCGAAAAAATTGATGTACGCGTCATTGCCGCCACCAATAGCAATCTAAAGGAAATGATTGCGAAGGAAACCTTTCGCGAAGATCTTTTTTATCGTTTAACGGTTGTAGAAATTATCGTGCCTCCGCTTAGAGAACGGAAAGAGGACATTCCATTGTTAGCGGACAAGTTTCTTTTCAAATACGGCAATGAATATAAGGATCGCTACATTACCATTGATCCAGAGGCTCAAGAGCTTTTGCAACGTTACGATTGGCCTGGCAACATTCGCGAACTGGAAAACGTAATTCAACGTGCCGTTATAATGTGCGACCGTACCATAGGTATAAAAGACTTGCCCGACACTTTAAAATATAAAATTGATTTTCCAGAGGATGAGCTACTTTCTTTAAAGGAAATGGAGAAGAAATACATTCAAAAAGTACTTACTGCAACTGACAACAACCAAACAAAGGCTGCGGAAATCCTTGAAATTGACCGTAAAACTCTCCGTGCGAAAACGAAAGAATAGCGTCAAAAAACTTCAGAATACAAAACCCCAAATTCCAAAAAAAAAGCTTTGGAATTTGGCGATTTGTCTTTTTGGAATTTCATTTTATTGGGTAATTTTTCCCCACTGCGGAAAATATGCCCCAATCACTTCACAGAAAAAATTAGTTATAAATTATTATAACTATATGTATTACAGTTATTTAGCGCTTTGATTGAATATTTTTTGTGTCAATGGCACACACCTTGCCAATAGGAATGTCAAACAATAAATGATTATGACTAATAACCCTACAAACCTTTGTCTTGAATGTGCGCACGCAGCATATTGCGTGTTAACGCACAATCATTCAGCGGTGTTTTCCTGTAGCGAGTTTGACGAACTGCAGCACCGCGCCCCAGAACCTTTACTGAAAATAACCCAAAGAGAGCCAGAAATGGCAACTATTTAAAAACAATTATAAAAATGACAAATACACAAACCTTGGAAAAACCACAACCTGTAAAAAGAGGAATGTTGGACAACGTGTTGGAGCAATTCAACAGCGCTGCAGACAAAATTGATCTGAACCCAAACGTTCGCAAAATTCTTAGCATCACAAACACTGAAATCATCATTCACTTCCCGGTTCGTATGGACAATGGTAATGTGGAGATATTCACAGGTTACCGTGTGCAGCACAACAACGCACTTGGTCCATACAAAGGTGGTCTTCGTTACCACCCAACGGTAGATATTGACGCTGCACGTGCCTTGGCCATGTGGATGACCTGGAAAACATCTTTGGCAGGATTACCTTACGGAGGTGCAAAAGGAGGAATCCAAATTGACCCTTCAAAATATTCCAAAAATGAATTGGAGCGCATTACGCGCAGATTTACTTATGCTTTAGGTGAAAATATTGGCCCAGAGCACGATATTCCTGCGCCAGACGTAAACACCAACGACCAAACAATGGCGTGGATTGCTGATACGTATATGAGTACGAAAAGCACCAGTGAACGTTCCAAAAACCAACACGTAGTTACAGGAAAGCCTGTTGGCAGTGGTGGTTTGGAAGGCCGTGATCGTGCCACTGGTTACGGTGTATTTTTGACCATTAAATTTTGGGCAGAAAAGAACAACGAAAGCCTAAACGGAAAAACATTCATTGTGCAAGGTTTTGGAAACGTTGGCTACTGGGCAGCACATTTCTTAGAAAACGAAGGTGCAAAAATGGTAGGTGTCCAGGACGCCTACGGAAGCCTTCAAAACAAAGAAGGAATTACCGTTGAGGATCTTTTCAACTACGGAAAAGCGAACAACGGCAGCATCGTAGGTTTCCCAGAAGCTTCTGCTATGGATGGTAAGGAGTTCTTTGGTTTGGATTGCGATATCTGTATTCCGGCGGCCTTGGGCAACCAGATTACTGCACAAAATGCACATTCAATAAAAGCAACTTTAATCGCCGAAGGCGCCAACGGCCCAACGGATGTAGAGGGTGAAAAAATATTGATGGAGCGAGGTGTCACCATTATTCCAGATATTATGTGCAACTCTGGCGGCGTGATAGGAAGTTATTTTGAATGGCTTCAAAACCGTAACGGCGAGCTTTGGCAAATGGACGAGATTTTGGAGAAACTGGAGAAAAAACTTCGGTCAACCTTCAAAAAAGTTACGGCCTATTCCGAAGAAAAAGGAATCGATATGCGTACCGCAGCTTTTGCGATCGCTATTGAAAGAATTGAAAAGGCCTATGTGCTTAGAGGGATTTTCCCATAATTAATTTGAATCCATAAAGATGGAACATCTCTCCTCAATTGTCTTAAATTACAATGATGTTCCATCTTTAATAATACTGAAATAGAAACCATGAAATATGGAAATTTGATATTAGAGAAAAAGGAGTACGTTTTTTTAAAACGCCTACTCAACGTTACAGGTTATTATAAAGATGAAAACACCAAGGTTTCCCTTAAAAAATTAAGCGGGGAGCTTACAAGTGCCATCATTTACGACCACGAAGAAATGCCTGCAGATGTAATTCGCTTTAACAGTGTTGTTACAGTTGAATCTGGAACCTGGCAAACCGAATTTCAATTGGTCATCCCAACCGAACGAAATATCGCGGCAAACAAGATTTCCATTTTGGCCCCAATGGGTTCAGCCGTAATGGGTTATGCCGAGGGCGATTCCGTTATTTGGAATTTTCCAAATGGTACCAAAGAACTAAAAATTACAAGTGTTAAGCAGGCTGAAAGACCCATCGATATAGACGTTCTTTCATAGAAATTTAAAAATATTTATATAAGTCATGCAGATTTACGATCACGATTCCCCCGAAGCAATAGCATTTAAAAACAATTCCATAGAATTGAACAATTGGATTGAGCATCTCAATTATATCGAAAAGGAAATTGCCAATCTCTTGAACCTTGGAAAAGCAGAACTTTCAAAAGCCTTTGATTCCCAAACTACACTTGATAAATTGGTTCGTGAAAAAGAAACAAACGCTGCGACCATAGATGCTTTTCTAAAATATAGGGAAAGCTTACCCAAAGCCGCTGAATGTGAAGATGTAGATTGCGATATGTTTTATGTAACCGAACATGAACGGTTCAGAAAAACCTATCTCGCACATTTAAAAAAATACCGGGAAGTGAAGGAAGAATACTTCAGTACTCTAAGCAAATAATAGAAAGAGAAAAATTTTAAGAAATTATGAGCGAACAGCCGCAGCCCAATACTATAGGAATCCTAAAAACCCCAAACGATCCGCGGGTTTGTTTGTTGCCCAAGGAAGTAAAAAGACTTACCGGGGAGTTGAAGCTCGATATCCTTTTTGAGCCGGGGCTGGGCAGTTCGCTACAAATTGACGATGCCGAATATGTGCAGGCAGGAGCTAGCTGCCAATCCCGGGAATCAATTTTTAAAAATTCGGATACCATTGTATCCATTAACCATACTTTTAGCGAAGTGGAAATGAAGGGGGGTTGTTGCTTCATTGGTATTTTCAACCCCCTATTTCATGATTCCAAACTCGCTATTTATCAAAAGAACGGAGCTACGGTTTACAGTCTAGACCTTCTGCCCCGAACTACTTTAGCTCAATCTATGGACGTGCTTTCATCCATGGCCTCATTGGCTGGCTATAGGGCTGTCATAAAAGCAGCAGAAGTATACAATGGAGTTTTCCCAATGTTTACAACAGCCGCGGGAACACTTACACCCGTAAAAATTTTAGTGCTCGGTGCTGGTGTAGCGGGCCTTCAAGCAATTGCTACCGCCCGTCGTTTAGGCGCAGTAGTTGAAGCTTTTGACGTTCGTAAATCTGCCGGAGAGGAAGTGCGAAGCCTTGGTGCAACTTTCATAGAAGTGGAAGGGTATACAGAATCATCAAACGCAGGTGGTTATGCCGTGGAACAAAGTGAAGCATATCAAAAAAAGCAAAAAGAATTGATTCACAACCATATTCGTTCAGCTAATATAGTTATTAGCACCGCAAATATTCCCGGAAGAAAAGCGCCATTGCTCATAGAAACACGCTCTGTGGAAGCCATGCAGCCCGGAAGTGTTATTATTGATATCGCAGCCGAACAGGGCGGAAACTGCGAACTTTCAAAAAACAAAGAAATTGTAATTCACAAGGGTGTTACTATTTTAGGAAACTCGAGCCTTTCGGCTGAAATACCGGCCGCGGCTTCAAAACTACTTTCAAACAATTACTTCTCGTTTTTAAAATATAAGCAAAAAGCAGAAAGCCAAACAGATGATCCATTGCTAACCGCTTCACAAATAATGGAAAAAGGCGAATGGACGCACCCGCATTTCACCAAACAACTACAACCAGCATAAATTATGGATTTCATAAATCAACACATCCAAGAAATTTATTTTGTTATTTTCTGTGTCTTTATCGGTATAGAAGTTATCGCCAATGTGCCCGCTATTTTGCACACGCCCCTAATGAGCGGCGCCAATGCCATTAGTGGGGTTATTTTGGTAGGAGCCATTATCGTGATGCTACGGGTGCCGGCGGATGATTACCTCAACCTCACTTTGGGGGGGATCGCCGTTTTTCTCGGCACCCTAAACATTTCAGGAGGATTTTTCGTTACTGGGCGCATGCTGAAAATGTTTAGCCCTAAAAAATAAATTCAGATGTACGCAATTATTGAAATAGGCTATTTAGTAGCCACCCTTTCCTTTTTGGGAGGTTTGAAATTTATGAGCTCCCCAAAAAATGCAAAAACGGGAAATCTAATCGCAGCTATGGGCATGGTCCTAGCTGTTGTGCTCACTTTTGTTGCTGCTATAACGGCCACTGTTCCATACACCAATTTAATAATTATGCTTTTGGCGATTGCCGTAGGAACTGTAATTGGCAGAAGGCTTTCCAGCAAAGTAGAAATGACCGGAATGCCGCAATTGGTGTCCATATTCAATGCAACCGGTGGGGGCTGTGCCATGCTTTTGGGGTTGATGGAAGCCAATCAAATGGATCCTGTAACTACTATCCTTGGAAATAAAATCCTACTCATAGCAGGTTTAATAACGGGTGCGATAGCTCTAACGGGCAGTATTATCGCAGAGCGAAAACTGGCCGGAAAAGTGAAGGATAGACGCAGCAAAACCGTCATCTTTTCCGCAAGGATACTTTTGGGGTTGATGGTATTATTGCCTGTGCTTTATTTCATCGGAATCATTCCCATTGGCTTTACTGCTTTTATGTATATTCTGGCTACCCTCGCAATGGTTTATGGGGTACTTTTCGTATTGCCCATTGGAGGTGCAGATATGCCCGTGGTAATTTCACTTTTAAATAGTATTACCGGTATTGCAACGGCCTTTGCCGGTTTCGTTTATGGAAACAAGGCCATGATAGCAGGTGGTATTTTTGTAGGTGCCGCAGGTATTCTGCTCACTATTTTAATGTGTAAGGCCATGAACCGTTCCTTGCTAAAAGTTCTTGCCGGAACTTTTAAAAAGAGCAAGACGGGCGCTGTGGAAGAAGAGCAGGAGATAAAGGAAATTAGTGTTTCAGAAACCGCTTTATCGCTTTCATTTGCACAAAAAGTGGCTATCGTTCCGGGTTATGGACTCGCCGTTGCACAGGCGCAACATATTTGTGGCCAATTGCAACAATTATTGGAAAAGCGTCACGTGGATGTAGATTACATTATCCATCCGGTGGCTGGCCGTATGCCAGGACACATGAATGTGCTGCTTGCTGAAGCAAATGTGGAATATTCCCATCTAAAGGAAATGGATGAAGGCAATGAAAACATGGAACAGTACGATGCCGTTCTGGTAATTGGTGCCAACGATGTAGTAAACCCAGCAGCCGAAAATAATCCCGACAGCCCAGTTTATGGAATGCCCATCATTCGTGTGTACGAAAGCAAGCAGGTTATAGTAATGAAACGCAGTATGGGCAAAGGGTACGCAGGCGTTCAAAACGATCTTTTTGGACTGGACAATTGCAGCATTCTTTTTGGTGATGCTAAAGCTTCATTGCAGGAAATTGTGACTCAATTGAAATTGATTTAATTTTTCTAAAACAAGCGTCCCTCTTAATCAATTCTTCAATTTATATTTATGGATAGCGCTGGCTTCCTACGCCGGCCACCGTTAAAATATCGTGAAACTCTCACGGCATTTCCTGCATTAGCACTAATTTTAGTGAAAATGCAAAGACGATGAGATCAATCTGGAATGGTTCAATTAGCTTCGGCCTGGTATCAATTCCCATAAAAATGTACAGTGCATCAGAAGACAGAAAACTCGATCTTGATATGCTGGACGTTCATGACAATGCACGCATCCGCTACAAACGCGTAAATGAGGAAACAGGCAAGGAAGTGGAATGGAAGGATATCGTAAAGGGATTTAAAAAAGGGGAGAGCTATATTGTATTGGACAAAGAAGACTTTGAAAAAGCCAATATGAAAAAAAGTAAAACCATCGATATAGAAGAGTTTGTGGACGAAAGTGAAGTTAGCGACCTCTTGTATAAAAGCCCTTACTTTTTGGAGCCCCAAAAGGAAGGTGGAAAAAGTTACAATCTTCTTCGCGATGCCCTAAAAAAAACCAAAAAGTTGGGTGTTGCCACTTTCGTAATGCGTCAAAAAGAGCACTTAAGCCTCATCGGGGTCTATAAAAATGCTTTGGTGCTTCACGTTATTCGTTTTGCGGATGAGATCCGTGATCCCGGCGACTTGAAGCTTCCCGCTACCAAGGTGTCCAAAAAAGAAGTGGATATGGCACTTTCTCTTATAGAAAATTATACCACTACCTTCAAGATCGACAAATACAAAGACGTTTATAACAAACAGTTGATGAAGATAATCAACAATAAGGAGGCAGGGAAAAAGACCCGATCTAAAAAAGTTGATACCACACCCACCCAAGCGGATGATTTAATGGCAAAGCTAAAGGCCAGTCTTGAAAAAAAGAAGAAAAGTAAAGCGTCATAAAAGTGGGCTTAGAGGATTACATAAACAAGCGTAAATTTGACAAGACCCCAGAACCAAAAGGTGAATTGGGTAAGGAAGATGCCCAGCGCTTCGTAATCCAACGACACCAGGCGCGAAGACTTCATTACGATGTGCGGTTGGAAATGGAAGGGGTCCTAAAAAGCTGGGCGGTGCCCAAAGGTCCGTCCATGAATCCGTCTGATAAGCGGCTGGCAATTATGACCGAGGACCATCCCGTTAAATATCTCACCTTTCACGGCATAATTCCAAAAGGCAACTACGGCGCTGGGGTAATGGACATTTGGGATGAGGGTACCTATCAGGTTTCAGCAAGCGATGATGTTTCAGATCCCATAAAACAATTGGAAAAAGGAGATCTGAAAATTGAATTCTTCGGAAAAAAAGTAAAAGGGACTTTTGCTTTGGTCAGAACCAATAGGGGCAGTGAAAATAACCAATGGCTGCTCATAAAAAAGAAAGACAGCTTTGCCACTGATTTGGAATATGACGCTGAGGTTTTTGCCGCTTCCGCCAAGGCAATAAAATCAGGCAAGATAAAAGCGCTCAACCCACAAGAATTTATAAAACCCATGCTGGCCAGCCCGGCCAAAAAGATTTTTAAGGACCCCGATTGGGTCTTTGAACTTAAATGGGATGGCTATCGGGTAATGTCCAATGTATTTAATGGCCGCGTGGAGCTCTACTCCCGCAACGGTATTTCATATAATACTAAATTTGCAGCTATCACCAAGGAATTGCAAGACCTTCCGCACGATTGTATCTTGGATGGAGAGGTAGTAATCGTGGATAAAAACGGAACTCCCGATTTCCAAAAACTGCAAAACTACGATCCCGAAACCACTGAGGGCGCACTTCGTTATTATGTTTTTGATCTCCTTCACCTCAATGGCCACGACACCATATCGCTGCCCTTGTTGGAACGAAAAAGCCTTCTTCCCGAGATATTGGAAGATTTTCAGCATATTCTTTATTGCGACCATATAGAAGCCATGGGCCCCACCCTCTACAAACGTGCCACTGAAGCTGGCATGGAAGGGGTGATTGCAAAGAAGGCAGATTCTGTTTATACGCCTGGCTACCGCAGTGAGCAGTGGCTGAAAATAAAAAGTACCAATACCGAGGATGCAATTATCTGTGGTTATACCGATTCAGTAAAGGGAGGTGCCATCTTTGGATCGCTTATTTTGGGCATGTACCAAGAAGAAAAACTTACCTATGTAGGAAATTGTGGATCGGGCTTTTCAGCTTTGGAACAGAAAGAACTTTTACAAAAGCTTCAATCTTTGGAAAGGGAAACAAATCCCTTCGGCAAGAAAATTTCGCTTAAAGGAAGAAATCCGCATTGGGTAAAGCCCGAACTGGTCTGCGAAGTGAAATTTTCGGAATGGACAAAGAGCGGCTTAATGCGTCATCCTATTTATAAAGGATTGCGTGCCGATAAAGAACTGCCAGAAGCAACGTCCCAAATCCCCAAGAATAAGCCTTCAAAAACATTCAAAAATAGCAACTCACATTTGAAAGTGGACGGTGTTTCGGTTCCCGTTTCAAATCTAGATAAAATGTATTGGCCGGACGCCGGCTATACCAAATACGATTTGATAGATTATTATCTGCATATTTCTGAAATCATCCTGCCATACCTAATAGATCGGCCCCAAAATCTGCACCGCCATCCCAACGGTATTTTGAAACCTTCCTTCTATCAAAAAGACAACGAAACCTTGCCGGCCTGGGTAGAAACTGTAAAAATTTATTCCGAATCTTCCAAAAAGGATATTGATTATTTACTTTGTCAAAATGAGGCCACCTTGCTATATATGGCAAATTTGGGCTGCATCGAAATCAATCCTTGGAATTCTACCGTACAAAATCTTGAACATCCCTCATATACGGTGATAGATATAGATCCTTCCGAGAAAAATAATTTTGAAGAGGTGATTGAGGTGGCGTTGGCCACCAAAGAGGTATTGGATCTTGCCAAAATAAAGGGCTATTGTAAAACTTCCGGTTCTAGTGGGATGCACATATATATTCCCTTAGGTGGGAAATACAGCTACAATGAGGCGCGCGATTTTACCAAACTGCTGTGCTATTTTATCCACGAAAGATTGCCAAAGCTCACCAGTATGGAGCGCGCAGTAAAGAACCGGAAAGGCAAGATTTACTTGGATTACTTACAAAACCGCAGGGGACAGACCTTGGCGGCTCCCTATTGCACAAGGCCCAAAAAAGGCGCGCCTGTTTCTGCTCCACTATCTTGGAAGGAAGTAAAGCCTGGTCTTGCCATCTTGGATTTTACCATAAAATCCATGCCCCAGCGCCTTACGGAAATGGGCGATTGGTTCGCTCCCGTTTTGGGGAAGGGGATTGATATGGCAAGGGCTATTGATAGATTAAATGGATAAGCTTACCCAAAACGGTTTAGAATAAAAATTATTTAGGCTCCAAAATCAAAGTTACTTTATTAAAATCTGCAGCACTATTTATTACCTGGCGATAATCTTCATAGAACTCTTTTGAAATTTTATTGATATTATAAAATTCATCAGCAGTTATTTTCAAAGTATCTCCATCCATTTCATAAAATGACTTAAACATCAATACTTTTTTTCCGTCTTTAGAAAAGGAGTGGTCAATGTTAATGTCTTCGGCATTTGCTACCTTATATCCTTCAGGGATTTTGACATTGATAGTACGGTAGTAGGTTCGTGTGAATTCATCTTCAAGGGGCAATTTACGCTCCGTTTCCTGATACATCTGAATTTGTGCGCCAATAAGGTCACCCACTTTAAAAAGGTAATGGTTTCCGGCCTTTTCAACAAACGCTTCCGATTCAAAATCTAACACAAACTCCAATGGTTTTATACCAAAGAGTTTGGGTTCGGCATTGTTCATTTTTTTAGTTAAAATAACTGCGTTTTCATCAAGATTTTTAGCGAATCCTTCCAAGAGCTCGGTTTTGTTTTCTTCGGGAATTAAATTCATAAAAGGTTGCATATACATAGCATAATATCCTTCCATGGAACGTTCGAGCTTAATATTGGTTTTGGTAAGATCTTCCCTATCGAAAGTTACATTGATAATCATCTTATCTACAGTTTTCTCAGCAGGAACCGGGTCTATATATTCAATTTTACCGGCACCTGATTTAAACTCTCCCAGAACAACCTCTTTAATATTCAATCCATAGGTATCTGTTAGATAAGCTGGGGGGAAACCGTAACGGGAGTCAAAATCGGTAGGTGACATATACTTTTCAGTTTTCGGGAAATAAATCAGAAACTCATTTAGAAAGTTGGTGGCTTCAAACCCTGGATCAAATTTGAGATCCTGCCGGTCACTGGTCAATATAATCTCATGTTTAATATTTAAAGAGTTGAATAGCGATACAAACAACTTGGTCATTCCTTGAATATTTGCAACTTTTTGATCTAGTACATTTTCCAATTCGCTGGTTGTCTTTCCACCTTGCTCGAGATAAACATTAGTCTTAATATAGGTTTCAAGCGTTCTTATCATTTCTTCCTCGTCTAAGCTTGGTTTTATGCCAGCCTCTTTAATGAATTTATCTAGCTTTTTCTGTACTTTTTTGTCAATTTCACCATAATAATAATTGTAGAGGTTTTGCGATACGTTGCTATATGAAATAAGATCCTTGCTGTTGGTAGATAGATTTTCATCTAATTTGAATATTAAAAAAGCTCTATAAGCATTGTACGCGGCTTGACTCTCTTCTTCCAAAGCAGCTATTTCTGAAGACCGCATCGTCCAGTGAGATTTTTTTTCTGATAGCGTATCTTTTATCACTTCTGGCAGCCCGTTGTAACTTTTGAATTTGAACACTAAATTTGAAGGTGCATAGAGATCAAAGGCTACATCATTTTTGGGATATGAAGTTTGAAAAAAGATTTGCTTACCTCTATATTCTGGAATGCGCTTTACTACGTAATAATATTCTACAATGCTTCCTTTTTCTATGCCTTCAAAAGCAAAATATTTATAGACACGCTCAGTTTTCTCATCTTTCGCAGTCAATATTTTGGAATCATCAAGAACGATAATCGTTCCGTTGGGTTTGATTACACGGGCTTTACTTAAAAGGAGTTCAGACGTGCTATTGTATGGTAGATAAATTTTATTGTAGTCTTCAATGCGTTCATCACTGTTTAGCCACACCGCTTTATGTTCCAAAAAATACTCCCAAAAATCCTCATCTTCAAAAACAAATTCATAGGTGATTTTATCTTTAAGCCCAATAATTGAGATACTATCTGCAGCTATTACTGAAAAGTTTGGGTTTTTTTCCCATGAGTACTCTTTATAGAAAGGATTGTCCTGTGAAAATAAAAGAGGTGCGATACATATAATTGTCAAAAAATTGATGATTTCTTTCATACGAAATTATTAAGATTTTGTAAGGATTACTACTTCCTTATAGGCTTTTTCTACTTCTTTGATAAGATTGTTAATTTCTTTTTGTTTATCAAGATCCAAGACTAAAAAATCACAGGTTACCTTATGGTTGTACTTTATTGTATTGCCTTCTTGCGAATAAGAAATGGTGGTTTTTATTAAATCATTTTCAAATGTTTGCGATTCTGGAAGATATTCTAACGCATATCCGGGAGGAATTTGAAATTCAGTTTCAAAGACGTAATGGTTTTTATAATCAAACTCTATATCACGTTTTCTGTTTGGATCTGTGCGATATTGGGAAACGTATCGATTGAGGTTAAGATTGATGAAAATCTTATCACCAAACTGTTTAAAATAATCGCCAACTGTAAACTTATAAGATACTACTACGTTTTTGTCGTAATCGTCCTTGTTGTTTTCTACGATATTCTGGGCAATAAATTTATTGTTTCCTTTTTCAAAAATACTGTTGTAAAAATTGTAGAGTTCAGCCTTGGTTTCAAGGTTTCCTAATGTGTATAAATAGTCGGTTTTATTATATCCTGAAATTTCTACTTTAGTTGTGCCAATAAGCTGGTCTCCCTGTATTTGGAGTTGAGTGCTGTCGATAATAGCATTTTTTTCGGCGGCGACAATTGGTACTTTTGCAATTTGATAATTGTTTTCGTCTATGGCAATAAGCGCTTCTTTTCCTTGGATAGAAGGTGATGGATAGGTTATAGGGATATTTCTTCCCGTTGCATCTAAGTAATAAATGTCTGATCCATCAATATAACTCAAGATCATGTGGTTATCTACCAAAGGAGTTGGTACTTCTTCATAACTGTATGGAATACTTCGGGTACCAATCCAGGTTAAATGGCCCTTCAAGCCGGCAATTTCAAGCATTTTAAAGAGGATGCTGCTATTGTCTTTGCAATCACCATATTTTTTCTTAAAAACCTGATTGGCTTCTCTGGGCACAAATCCACCAAGGGCATACTCAAATGCAATGTACTTTATATTGCGTTGTGTCCAGTAATAGATGGCCTTTACTTTTTCTAAATCACTCTCTAGCCTGTTAGTAAGACTATTTGTAAGTGCAATAAGTTCTGGATCTGCGGGTTCTTGATTTATATCTTTTACTAAGGAGTAATACCAATTGTATAGGTCTTTGGTTTCATTAAGAAGAGGTACGGTATTACCATTTATTTGATAAGAAGCAATATATGGAATAATGTGAGGAAGAACATTTTTATAGGTGGATGCCTGTGTTTCATAATCAAAGGCATCTACGTCCTTTAGCTCCCAGGTATAGATTATCTTGCCACGCTTTTCTTTCTTTGAGAAGACAATATTTGCGTTTTGAGTGTTGAACTCTTTAAATTTTAAATTTATTGACGCATCAGCGGTAATGCTAAATTTATTTTGTGCTATCGGAGAATAGTCCCCAAAATAGAACGGTCCTAAAAATCGCGGGTTCTTTATTTTTTGGGAATATTTAAGTTTTGAACGGGAACCCTTTTTAAGGTTTGAATACGTAAAATTTATTGATTTTGTATCATCATAAAAAGACTGGCCCATTTCATCTTTTTCTGTAAATTCTGAAACCTTTTCTTCTTTGTATTTATCATCTATATAATTAAAAGAAGAGGCCTCAATATCTGCCAACTCAATAAAGCTGGAAAAGGTTAAGGATTGTTGGGAGCCTTGTGTGGCGGCTTCATTAAGATACAAATCTTCTTCTATATGTTCCTGAAGAATATCAAAAGTACCATTGTCCAACCTAATAAAGAGATTGGACTCCTGGTTTAAACGAACTCTTGACTCATCCGGATGCTGTTGTTTATATTTTTGAAAAGTTTCGGAATATTGAGCCTGTAAAGTGGTAGAAATTAAAAGGAAAATGCCCAATAATGCCTGCAGTTTAAAAAGTTTGTTGCGCATATATTTTTCCATTAAAGTAATCTTCAGATTTAATTTTTTTGCCTGATTTGTCATAGGTGGAGGCATTACCTATTTGAATGTCATTTTTGTAATGGGCCTCTTCCTGAAGGGTCCCATCTTCATAATATTTGGTCGATTTTCCGTGAAGTAATCCTATTACATATTCCTGTCGTTCTTTTACTTTTCCGTTGGCATAGTAAGAAATTTTTGGACCTTGGTACTCTCCGTTTTGATGGGCAAATTCATCTTTGAGCTGTCCATTATAATAGTAGGTTTTGTAAGAACCCACATATTGCCCGTTTTTAAATTCCAATTCTCTTGAAACATTTCCGTTATCGTAATAAGCGGTAATTTTTGCAGTTTCATTTTCAATTGGGATCATATCTATTTCTTTACCGTCTTTACCGTTATAGCTATAGCCTATCAAAACGCCATGATCATAAAAACGAACCAATTGTAACTTGCCGGTAGGACTGTAGAATTCCTTTCGGCCGTGTACTTTATCGTTAACATATGAGGTGTTGGAATAGAGGGCGCCATCTTCATAATAAGATTTCCAATCACCGCTTCGCATTCCCAATTCGTAAAAATCGTCGTCTTCAATTTGACCATTTTCATAATAGCGAATGAATTTTCCGTCCAAAAGGTCCAAAACATACTTGGCCGCTACATTTGGTTTTCCATTTTCAAAATACCAGTTCCAAGTACCGTTTTTCATACCGTTTAAGAACTGCCCCTTCCCTTGAAGACTGCCGTCAAAAAAATAAGCTGTATAAGGACCGTGCATCACGTCATGTATGTAGGTGGTCTCAGTTGATGCTTTACCGTTAAAATGTTTCAATACTAAGAGTGTATCTTTTTTTGAGGGTGTGTAGTTTATTATTTGAAATTCTGTCCCGTCTTTTTTGTAGAAGGTTTCAGCTATAAGGTCATCACGTTTGTATAAAGCGATTTTAGTTAGTTCTCCTTCCACACCAAAATATTCCTGCTTTCCATGAAATGTTCCTTGATGCAAATAATTTATGCTTTCCAAATTTCCATCAGGATAATAAAATCGCCATTCTCCTTGTTGTTCCCCATTTTTATAGCCTCCTTGATTTTCCATGCTGCCATTTTTATGATAACTTACATAATAGCCTACGAGTGTATCGTATTTATAATTCCCTTCCCATTCGGTGTTGCCATCGGGATAATATGAAATATACTTACCTTGGGCCCGGTCATTTTCATAATTCCCTGTTGATTTTAAATTTCCATTATTGTCATAATATTTCCACGTTCCCTTTTTGCCACCGGACACGTCGTATAGTCCTTCCGAAGTGAGGTTTCCATTAGAGGCAAAGCCATTATAGTAAAACTCGCCCCCTCTTTTTTTGCCTTCTTTTATAATCTCACCTTTTTTATTGAAAAACCGATAATTGATAACATCTCCTTTACGATATGTGTAGTTGTAATATTTTTTTCCATCATGATCATAGTATGTATAGCTTCCTTCCAGCAATCCTTCTTCATAATTGCCTTCGCTTTGAAGGATGCCATCGGGATAATAGGCAATAAACGGCCCATATAAAAGATCATTTTCATAGGTGCCTATTTCAAATGATTTTCCGTTTGCATAATAGGATTTATAGGGACCTTGAAGTTTACCTGCTTCATAGGTAATTTCATTTTTTAGGGAATCATTTATATAGTATGTTTTTTCAACTCCTACACGTGTCCCATCAACAAAGGGAATTTCTGAATATAGTTTCCCATTGGCATAATACTCAAGTGCTTTGCCTTTTATCTTATCATCCTTATATTCAATAACATATTCAGGAATTTCCTCACCTACACTGAAGTATGCAGTGTAAGTATTTGTTAACTGTCCTGCATTGAAATATTTTTTTTGTTCAAGCGCCCCTTTCTCATTGTAATAGAGATATTCGCCATCTAGCTTTCCATCTTTGAAAAATGCCTTAATTGAGATTTGCCCATTCGGATAATAGACAATATTTTCACCGTGTAACTCACCATTCTTATATACAGCTACTTCTTTTAGGTTTAACTGTTCGTCAAACCATTTCCAGGGGCCGTTACGTTCCCCGTCCTGATATATTGCTTCGGTTGCTTTTCTTCCTTGTTGATTAAAATAAACCCATGCTCCACTTTGTTTCTCATCCCCGTTGTAAGTGCCCATAGCACTTAAGTGTAAGGGGTTTCCGGAATAAACATATTGTACTATCTCATCGCTGAGCAATGATTTATTGTCCTTTTGGATAATTTTAGCCCAATGGGGTAGCGCTGCACCTATAAATTCGCTTATTTTCTTAGTGTTTTTTTCAACAATTTTTTTAAGTTTTTCATTTTCTATGGAATAGGCAATGGTATAGCTAAAAGCATCAAAATATTCGGATTTTTGAATCCACTGAAAGAAGGGAACTATTCTTTTACTCCAAAAATCTCCTTTTCCCTTAAAGTCCATAAGTTTTACCAGCAGCGCATGATTTTGCTTTGTCAATGAAAAATCGAGATCGTTATCTATTTTATAATTTTTATTTAATGCTATTTGGTTACTGATAATTAGGTCAATTTCATCAAAAGCCTTATCGTCTTCGGAAAGTATCAAGCCAGGGGTACGCTTGTTTTCATTTGCGGTGCTAAACATTGTGTTGATTGCCCTGAGCCTTTCAAACGAAGCTTCGCTATCAGGCTCCATCATAAGCGCCATGTTAAAAGCTAACAATGCCTGTGATGGACGCTCTTGGGCATAATATATAAATCCTAACTTCAAATAGGCATTGGCATAAACGGGATTTATAGAAATTACCTGTTCTAGAATATTTACGGCCTCTTTATGAAGCCCCTTTTCATCTAAGGCTACAGCTTTGTTATAAAGTAAGAAATGATTTGCAGGGTACAGTTCCAACCCTTTATTAAATGTAGCAATAGCTTCGTCGTACTTTTTTTGCCTTATTAATAAATTTCCTTTGTTTTGATAGAAAGAACTTTTTAGGTCTCCAATTTCCATTTTTAACCCTTCGTCTATCGTGGCTGCGGCTTCTTCATATCGTTCCAAAGCCAATAGGTAGTAAGACTTGGTGATAAGGGAATTGGCATAGGCTGTATCATTTTTGTTCACCTTTTCCAATTCCTCCAAGATACCTTTGAAGTCTTTTGCTTTTGCTTTTAATGCAATATTTTCACTAATAATGTCAAGATCAATAATCTCCAATTTTTCTTGACCCACTGCGGCAAGGCTTAAAAGCGCCACTGTTAATATGATAATCTTTTTCATGCTCCAAATATAATAAACTCTTAAAGTTTTCTTAAAATAAAATTATGAAACTCGTCTATTTTTTTCTATTCGAAAAAGTTCAGTTTAGGGGTGTCTTACCATTATTACAAAAGAGTTTGATGTTACGCTATGGTTATCAGTAATTTGTGTAAACTAAATAAAAAATGTACCTAAATATTCCCAGCGTTATTTCTTTTAAAAAAAATTATTTGTGAATAAATCATTTGGAAAAATGAAAACAACAATTGTAAAATTTAATTTTCGAAAAGCTCATTTTCTTACTAGCATTTCAAACTTCCTTAAAATACATTATAGTAATTTCAATTATATTTATCCCCCCAAACTTACTTATGAAAAATTTTACCTTCCTATTTCTCTTCCTTTGCATATTTACTGACCTCCAAGCCCAAAATCCCGAAATACAAAGGCTCAACAAAAAGATAGAAAGCCATGTGCGCAATCCAGATTCTACCAAGTTTTATTTATTTCAACTCTTAAAATTTTCTTCAGAACTGCATGATACCATAATCGGAAAATCCTACAGTACCATAGGCATACAGTACAATAAACTTGCAGTTCCCGATTCGGCGGAATTCTACATGGAAAAGGCGCTGGACTATACTGAAAATTATCCTTTGCAACATGCCAAAATGTATCTTAATCTAGCCATAAACTATCGTATAGGGTCGCAATATCAGGAATCATTGCAAGCTAGTGAAAATGCCATTGAACAGTTTAAAAAAGCCGGTAATCAGGAAGGAGTGGGGAAGGCCTATGGCGAAATGGCCTCCAATTATAATTATATGAAAAACAGCGAAATGGCGCTGGAATATCTCAAAAAAGCCATCGCTATTCTAAAGAAATCGGGAAGCGAACGCGAATTGAGTGTCGTAAGGCAGAAACTTGCCAACCTATATTACAACAATAGTAACTTTGCTTTTGCCAGGGATATTTATGAAGAGGTTTTGCCGGTTTTCGCAAAGGAAAAAGGAACCAACTATTATGTTACTTTATTGAGTTACGCCGATTGCCTACTTCAATTGGAAGAAAATTATAAAGGGGCGGAAGAGGCCTTAAAAGAGGCGGAAAATGCCTTTAGGGAAATGAATCAAAAGGAGTATATGTGGATAGCCGTGAGCAATCTTGCCCAGGTATATGTAGCTATGGGCGAATCACAGCAGGCGCAAGAAGCATTCCAACGGGCTTATGATGGCATGTATCAAATAAGTTCGCCTCGCTTTTTGGAAACGAGCGTTCGGTATCTTGATTTTTTGAATAGTCAAAAACAGTATTCTAAGGCTCTAAAAGTAATTGATAGGGTAAATGCTTCGGCAAAAAGCACAAGGCTGAAAATGAACGCCGACAATGAAATCGACTTCCTAAAACAGGCCGTATCCACCTATGGCCAAAACGGAATGGTGGAAAACTCATTGCAAGCTTTTGAACGCTTGGATTTTTTAAAGGATTCCCTCAATACTGCCTTAAACCATACCAAATCCTTGGAGCTGCAGGAAGCCTATCAAAATGATCTGCAACGCGAACGAAATCTCGTGCTAAAGAAAAACAACGAACTTTTAATTGAGAACAATAATAAAAAGGATAATATCCTACTCTTGGGCATTCTTAGTTTTATACTCCTCCTAACCATCGGCTTGGTGCTCTATAAAACCAATAGAAACAAACTGAAATTGCAACAGGAACTGGTAGCGAGCTTGGAAACTTCAAAGAAGGTATTGGAAGAGAAAAATACCCTTGAGGGAGAGCTGCGTCTGGAACGCGAAAGGGTTTTGGAAAACAAGGAAAAGGAATTGGTACAGGTGAGTATGGAAATGTCCAACCTACAGAACCAGATAATAGAGCTGATTGAAAATAGAGACAATCCGGAAAGTTCCACCGTTCTGGCAAAAAAATTAAAGAATCTTTTGGGGCAAAATAATTATTGGAAATATTTTAAAGGCAAGTTTATAGAGGTACACCCTGCCTTTGCGCATCAGTTATCAGAGATGTTTCCCAACCTGTCGGAAAACGATGTGGCCTTTTGTTGTATGCTAAAGTTGCAACTTTCAGACAAGGAGATTGCCGCTCTTATGGGCATCAGTACAGATCAGGTAGAGGCCAAAAAGACTATGCTCCGCAGAAAAATAGGGATGGGGGATGATATTCTTGGTTTTGAAAAATTGATAGATCATTTGGAGTAATGTCAGGCTATGACTTTCAAAGTAAAAGTACGACTTAGGTTGAAGAGACACCAAAACTTTTCCCATCAATAATATCATTTGCTAGTTGTATCTTTACGGGCATTTGCCAATAAACACATTTCACATTTGAAAAAATCGTATAAAACTGCTGCTGTTATTGGCTTTGTGTCCAAGGGCATTATCTATTTGGTAATAGGGGTGCTCTCTCTTATGGCAGCCTTGAATATGGGCGGGGAAAGCTCTGGCACCAATCAGGCATTATTATTCCTTAAAAAACAACCGTTTGGACAGGTATTGTTACTGCTGCTTGGGGTAGGCTTGCTTTGTTATTCTTTCTGGATGTTTCTTCAAGCTTTTAAGGATCCCGAAAATATTGGTTCGGACAGCAAGGGAAAAATGCGTCGCTTCGGCCTATTTACAACGGGTTTGGTATATGTTGTAGTTGCGTTTCTGTGTTTTTACCACTTGGTTACCTACCCTATGGATGATAGTGCCAACTCTCGTTATCTGGACTTTTTGGGACCAACTACCCTTAGCTACGTTTTTATTGGTATAGGCATTATTCTGGCGATTCAGGGGATAGTGCTTACGGTTGGAGTGATTAAAGGTGGCCTCTTAAACCAGTTTAATCTTGAGGGTCGCAAGGGTTCGGCTGTTATTAGGACGGTTGGGCAGTTCGGGTTTTACGCCCGTGCCTTTGTGGTGGCCATTATTGCCTATTTCTTTTTCCGGGCGGGAATTTATACAGGCAACCACGAGATTAAGGGAATTCAGGATGCTTTTTCCTTTTTGGACCAATCTACTTTTGGAAGGATCTTGATGGCGGTAACGGCTATTGGGTTTATTTCCTATGGAGCATTTTTTGTTTTGCTTACGCGCTACCGCAGTTTTGAGGAGTAGCTTTGATGTAAAGGTTGAGCATTTTCTATTGGCGTTTCTCGGTTGTAGGTATTGATTCCGTTAAAACAATTCTAAACGTGATTATAAATTGGTGGGAGATTTTTAATTTTAGTTTTAAAAAATAAAACTATGGGAGATAAGAAGTCCAAACCGAAAAAATTTCCTTCCCAGTCGCAGTCGCAGCCAGGGGAGGAACATAAGATGAAGCCACAGCCGGAGATTATTCGATCCAATTATAAAGGCAGTAATAAACTAAAAGGAAAAGTAGCTTTTATTACGGGAGGGGATAGTAGCATAGGAAGAAGTGTTGCCGTACACTTTGCCCGTGAAGGTGCCTCGGTAGCTATTGTATATTTAGAAGAGAATGCAGATGCCCAGGAAACCAAGCGGATGGTTGAAGAGGAAGGGGGCAGTTGTTTAATATTGGAAGGAGATTTAAAAGACGCAGCCTTTTGCAAGAAAAGCATAGCCAGCTGTATCAAAAAATTCAAGAAGCTCAACATTTTAGTAAATAATGCCGCGGTACAATTTCCGAAGGACAGACTGGAACAGATTTCGGAGAAGCAGTTAGAGAAAACTTTTCGCACCAATATATTCGCCTACTTTTATATCGCCAAGGCGGCACTGCCTTATTTAAAGAAAGGGGATGTTATAATAAACACCAGTTCGGTAACGGCCTATAGGGGCAGTGACCATTTAATGGATTATGCCAGTACTAAAGGTGCTATAGTAAGTTTTACCCGATCACTCTCCAGTAATCTTGCATCAAAGGGCATACGGGTAAATGGGGTTGCGCCAGGCCCAATATGGACACCTCTTATTCCCGCTACATTTGATGATATTACCGATTTTGGCCAGGACACACCTATGGGGAGAGCTGGACAGCCTAGTGAAGTTGGTCCGGCCTATGTGTTTTTAGCCAGTGAGGACAGCAGTTATATAACGGGACAATTTATACATATAAATGGTGGCGAACTTATAGGGGGTTAACCTCCATACGTTTTAAAATAATTAACAACTGCCGTTAAACTACATTTAAAAAGTTTTATAGCTTCTTCTACATCGGTATCTTAGTTACATACTAACAAAAAAACTACTTATTATGATACGATGGATTATTATTTTTCTAGTAATTGCTATTATAGCTGCCATTTTTGGATTTGGTGGAATAGCTGAAGGAGCAACGGACATTGCGCAGATTATTTTTTACATTTTCTTGGTACTATTGGTATTGGGGCTATTGTCACGTCTATTTAGAAGATAAATTGAACCATTAATTAAACAAAAAACAGTTATGAGAATTGAAGCATATTTATCATATAGAGGTCAATGTCAGGAAGCCTTTAATTTTTACAAAGAAATTTTCAGTGGGGAAATACGAAATATTGAAACCTATGAAAACAAGGAAATTGATATACCCGAAAATTATAGAACAAAATGGCAACATGCGGAGTTAAGAGGAAAAAACTTTACGCTGCTTGGTTATGATGCCGCTCCAGACACGCCCTTAACTGACGGAACCAATATGCACCTAGGCGTAGATATGGATAGTGAGGGAAGTGCAAAGTTTGCATTTACCGAGCTTTCAAAAGGCGGGCAGGTACACACATCTTTTCAGAAAACATCCTGGGGGGCATATTACGGAAGATGTACCGATAAATACGGAATTAATTGGATGGTTAATTTTAAGGAATAGTATTATTAAAATCCAATAGGCAAAGCGTTTGAATACTTGTGATTCAGACGCTTTACTTTTAGATTAAATAGGTTCTGCCTTAAGGTTAATGCTATAAGGGAATTGAAAACTTTCCAGGGTCTCGCCACTTAACCAACTATTCCTATCCTCTCTTTTTAAAATTATGGGCATTCTTTTTTTATTGTTGTGTATTTCTGCCATAAGTTCATTAGCCTCGGTAGTAGCAATGGAATAGGTGGTCAAATTTTCACCGCTATCGGGATTGGTCCATTCACTATAAAAACCTGCAAAACCAAAGATTTCCTGATCTGTGGGTTGGATAATATATTTCTGTTTGTTTTTACCCTTAGCATCTAGCCATTGCCATTCATAGAACGCATCGGCAATAATAAGACAACGGTTTTTTACTGAATTTCGAAAAGCAGCTTTGGAAGCTGCAGTTTCAATACGCGAATTGAGTGTCATTTTCTTGATGCCGTCATCTTTGGCCCAAAAAGGAATGAGCCCCCAATTGGCCATACTTATATGGCTCCTGTCTTCATCTAAGATCACCGGGTTTTTTGAATATGCAAAACCATTGATAGCCTCTTTGGGTTGAAAAAGTTCCGGTTCATAAAATTCGGCATCAAACTCTTTTTCTATAGCTTCCTTGGGGGCCGTTAATTTAGTATGATAACACATAGGGGTGTATTTTTAATTATTCAAATGATTTATATATTCCAAACGCAGTTATGCTAAAAATAATATGGGCAAAAAATAGCTGTACGTAATACAATGTAAAATTGATATTTGGCTTTCGGGGATGTAGATAAAACATTGCCATCCATCCCACGATTCCCAATAATCCCATAAAGCCTCCCACTGCTAACCCCCATAGGACTGTTTTATAGTTAGGGGTAATTACCCAGAGCCCTTCAAATATAAACATAAAACCCAGTCCGAAACAAAAGTGGACTACCCACCCAATATATAAAGGAGCCTCGGGTAATGACGGATACCTATCTATAAGCCATTTTAGTAAAACATACTCCCTGACTTCATACTTGCTGAACCAATTGACAACAACACTAAACAGCGTCATGGTTATAACTGAAATTAGCCAAGCAATTATAAATTGTAACATATACATTAAATTAATACACTATTTATTGGAATCTTTTTGTTGAATTGTTAAGGGATGTTCTCTAGATGTTCCCACAATGCGAATAATACTTGAAACTGTGGAAAAAAGAATCAAAATGGCTGTAACCATGATGCCGCTCAATAGAGAAGAGATCAATAAGGTAGTCCAATATATGATTGGATACCATTTAGGGGGTACATTTTCTGCTTCTGTTAAGGGTATATTGAATAATTGGAAAAGTAAAAGTGCAAAAATAAATAGGACTGTAACTAACTTGGTAAGTTGCAGTATCTGATTATAATATTCATTTTTTAATTCAGAATTAGTTCCAAAACTTATGCTTAATAATGTCAATAAGAGACCCAAAATTGTGGCGGACGCCAGTATTATGGTATTGCATAAAAGATTTATGCCCTCCAGGGAAATAACTATTAACTTTTCAGCTTGATAATTCGAAAGATTTCCAAGAAGAAAAGCACCAATTCCAATAAAAAAAGTGGATATAATTCCCCCCATTATGGGCTTTTTTATTTTCATTGTATTTATCTTTCAATTTGCATTTAGTTTAATAGTCTTTAAAATGGCTTTCCAATATACTATTTAAATAATCCTCGTTTAAGGGTTTGCTGTAAAATCCATGAACGCATTTAAATTTCTGTGCCTTTAATCTATCTCTTTCATCTATGGAATTACTGAGCATCGTAAGTACTATCTCACCCTGTTGGGCTAGCTCCAACTTTTCATATTCTTCCAAAAATTCCCATCCATTCATACCGGGCATATTGATATCCAGAAAAATCAGGGTGGGTTGGGGGTGAATGCCATCGAGCTCACTTTTTAAATATTCCAGCGCTTCTTCTCCACTAAAACAGATATGTATATTATCGGTAATCCCCAAATTTTTTATTTTACGGGCATGATAAAAATTATCGCTTTCGGAATCGTCTATAAGGAGTACGTTTTTTAATTTTTTCATATTTATTTTTTTAATGTGAAGTGAACGGTGGACCCTTCCCCAAATTTAGAGCTTACCCAAATATTACCCAAATGGAGTTCGACTATTTTTTTGCAAAACGCCAAGCCTATGCCTTGGCCTTCATAATCTTTTGTACTGTGCAATCTGCTGAACATATCAAATATTTTAGTAAAATCCTTTTCTGGAATACCGATGCCATTATCGCTTATATGAAAATTGTAATAATTGTTAGTTTCCTCAAAACTTATAACAATATGCGGTTTGTTATTTGGGGCAGTAAATTTGATAGCATTGGAAATAAGGTTCTGAAACAATTGTTTTAATTCAATTCTATACCCGGTTACCGTTGGTAAAGTTTCATATTCAAGAATAATTTCTTTTTCTTCGATGACGGTTTCTAGATCGTCCCTAATTTTTTGTAGGGTCGCGGTTAGGTCTATACTTTCCATTTTTCCACTGGTACCCAAGCGGGAAAATGAAAGCAGACCACTAATCAAGTTTCGCATTCTTTCCACCGCCTTATTAATAAATTGAAAATACATGGTGGCTTCACCTTCCAATCGTTCAGGGAAATCTTCCTGAAAAATCTCGATATAATTGGACACGGTACGGAGGGGTTCCTGCAGATCGTGGGAGGCTACATAAGCAAAGTGGTCTAATTGTTGGTTTTTGGCGATAAGCGATTCGTTCAGTTTTTCTGCTTCACTTATTGCCGCTTCCTTGGCTTTAATTTCTATTTCTTTTTCTCTGTTAAGGGACTTGAGTTCCTCAAGAGCCTGTTCCATATTTCGATTGGTGTGTTCCAATTCAGATTGGGTAGCCAAAAGTTCCTCTATAAGAGGTTTAACTTTTTTTATAAGATTGAAAAGACTTAGAAAAACGATCAGGGTGGCAATGATTAAGGCACCGACAATTATTAATTTCCAAATAGACAATTTTTGGTTTCGTTCTTTCAATAAAGCATTTTCCACTGCAATAAGTTCTTCCAGCTCCTGTTCAATATCAGCGGTAAAATGCAATTCAATGTCTCTTCTCTGGGGGTTTTCCAAGTGATGTTCAGAATTTATGCGTTGCTCAAACAAACGAATATTACCTTCCATTAGCTGTGAGATTCTATGGATGCGCTCTAGTTGGTCATTGTTGTCTGCTACCAATTCTTCCATAGCAAGCAAGAGGGAATCATATTCTTCCTGCGCGTCACTGAAAGCTTGCTTAAATTTTATTTTACCAGTGGATTCGTAAGCGAGCCCAAAACTTTCCATTTTTGAAATGGTGGCGGACATTTGACGGATATTGCTCTTAACTTCCCATGTATGTGCAATATCATTTGCGGAGGATGCATTTCTTATAAAGGAAAAACCGATGAGAATAATTACAAAAATAAGGGAGGAAATCAGTAGGATAAAACTTGTAAGACCTACTTTTCGAATTCGTTTCATAGAGATTTAGCTGGAAGATATTTGCTTATAAATTTAAGGTTCCAAAAGTTATTACGAAACTTCTGGATGTAAATATTTAATAGTTTTGGGGATTTTGTTAAAAAATATTACTGTAATAACGTAATTTTACTTTAAGCTAAACAACCTATGCCCTTATGAACCTACCCGATGTGCTACATTTTTTGATCGTTGAAGATCAAGTATCTGATTCCTTTTTGCTGCAGCGGCAATTAAAAAAAATATGTGCTTATCCTGAAATTAGATTTGTGGATAGTGAGATAAGCCTTATAAATGCGCTGAAAACCTATATTCCCGATATGGTTCTAACCGACTTCAATCTAGTGGGCATGAATGCGTTCGATGTAATAAAAATTGCTAAAAACTACAACGCTAAAATTCCAGTGGTAGTGATAACGGGAAATCTTAAGTATGAAGCCGATCGGGAAAAACTACTTGAGAGTGGGGCCGAAGGTTTCTTTTTAAAAGAACCCATCAACACTTTAAACGAGCGTATGCAGCCCCTATTCCACACTATAATAGAAACGCATAAGGAACAGTTGGATAAGATACGCAACGAAAGACGGAAATATGACAGTTCCAAATCTCAAAGTGATTTTTTAAGGGAGTACACTTTTGGCGAAAATCAAGAAGATAATGAAGAGAAGGAGGAAACAAAAGAAAATACTTCATTCTTCGATAAGATCATTCAGATCTTTAAGAGATAGCCAACCCAATAAATATTTGCAATTCAGTATCACCCTTAGTCAATACTACACGGGGCGGCTGGGTCTTTACTAACACATTTCGTTAAAAATGTTTCGATTTTAAAACAGCTGCGTTAAAACATTGATAAAGTTGTTTTTGGTGTGAGGGATGATTTTTAATTTTAGGTCAACAAAAAAACTTATTGCTATGAAAGACTTAAAAGAATTATTTGAACATCAACTAAAGGATCTTTACAGTGCTGAAGATCAATTGACAAAAGCATTGCCTAAAATGGTAAAGAACGCGAAGGACGCGAAACTCAAAAAAGCCTTTGAAGACCATTTGGAAGAAACCAAGGAGCACAAGAAACGCTTAAAGGAAATTTGTGATGATCTGGATATTGATCCGAGCGGGGAGACCTGTAAGGCGATGAAGGGATTGATAAAGGAAGCCGAGGATTTTCTCGATGAGGTAAAGGACGATGATGTAAAGAATGCCGGGATGATAGCCGAGGCACAACGGGTTGAACATTATGAAATTTCTGGTTATGGTACGGCAGTGCGCTATGCCAAGGAGTTGGGCCATGATGATATTGCAAAGAAACTTCAGAAGACATTGGATGAAGAGTACAATGCCGACAAAAAACTGAATGACCTGGCAGAAAAGCGATTAAACGATAAGGCCAAATAACCTTATTTGAATGTACATATAAAAGTCCGTGTAATACGGACTTTTTTTTTAACCAATCTAATCAAACAATAATTATTATGGAAAAATTATTAGACCTTACATGGTCCAGTGCAGGCCGGATAGTAATAAGCTGCTTGGGGATTTATATATTAGTGATTGCCTTTACGCGCATTTTCGGAAAACGGAGCTTCAGTAAAATGTCCAGTTTTGATTTTGCCATGACCGTGGCGGTGGGGTCGCTAATTGCCACTACGGTTTTATCCAGTACCGTATCATTGGCTGAGGGAGCGCTAGGGCTACTGGCAATTTATTTCTTTCAACTGTCGGCAGCATTCTTTAGGCGTTATAAGCCCTTTCAAAATGCTATAGACAATACTCCCTTATTATTAATGGAACATAAGGATATTTTTCATAATAACTTAAGGAAAGCCAGGGTAACCGAGGGAGATTTGCGCGCTAAATTACGGGAAGCCAATGTAACTGACTATTCAGAAATAGAGGCAGTGGTTTTTGAAACAACGGGTGATATTACCGTATTGCACAGTGAGGATATGAACCAGAACCTGAAGGCATGGCTCTTAACGGATGTGGACCGATAAATATGGAAGAACAAATTATAGGATTTATTGCCGGAATACTTACTACGGTGGCCGTATTGCCCCAGCTTATAAAATCTTGGAAGACCAAGAAAGTGATGGATATTTCGCCCTTTATGTTTGTATTGCTTTTGGGCGGGGTAGGTCTGTGGGTGGTATATGGCATTATTAAAAATGACTACCCCATTATCCTTACCAATGGAATTTCATTTTTGCTGAACTCATCCATGTTACTGATTATGTTGCTCTATAAATCGAAAGACTAACACAATTACTCTAGGCTTTAGTAAACTTGTTAAAATAGCTTTAAATAGCCACTAAGGAAATATTAAAAGAATGGGTTTTACAGCCCCAATTTAATAATTTTCATAAAAAAAGCTATGGAACCATCATTACAACCCCACGAAAGCCATTCTATATCCCGTGATTTTAAAAACTTCATTTTAGAAGAAAACCATCCCTGCCTTATGGCCAATACGGTTTTCCAAATGGATAAGTACCAGTTAAACGTTTATGAGGGTTTGGGGAGCAGAAAAACTGCGGATGCCCTAATGACCGACCTTAAAAACTATATAGCCCATTACGATTTTGAGAGTAAGGATTTTGAATCATTTATTGCTGTATTTCCAGAAGCGGAGGTAGTAACTGAGATTGAATTTGAAAACCTTTTATGGCGGCAATTACAGTTTTTGCATGATATGGATAACTCCCCCTGGGACCCCACGGTAAGTGATGATCCCAATAACCCAAACTTTAGTTTCAGCATTGGTGGGAAAGCTTTTTATGTGGTGGGTCTCCATCCCCAAGCATCGCGTATGGCACGCCGGGCCCCATACCCTACTTTGGTATTCAATCTGCATTCCCAATTTGAAAAATTGCGCGAGATGGGTGTTTACCATAAAGTGCGCGATAAGATAAGGGAGCGCGATACTGCCCTGCAAGGAAACATTAACCCGGTCTTGCAGGATTTTGGAGAGGAAAGTGAAGCACGCCAATACAGTGGCCGGCAGGTAGGGCAAAACTGGAAGTGCCCCTTTCACCATAAATAATTTAATCATCCCAGTATTATGGAGCCCACAACTAGCTTTGAATTTATTTTAAACACCGTAATTGCAATGATTGCTGGAATCTGTGTGGGTATAGAACGGCAGATGAAAAATAAGAATGCTGGGCTCAAAACTAATGCATTGGTAGCAGTGGGTGCCGCAATATTTATTGGAATTTCATTTCAGTATATAGATTTACCCAATGTGGATTTAACCCGGATAACGGGGCAAATTATTGTGGGGGTTGGCTTTTTGGGCGCAGGAGTTATAGTAAAGCGGAAAAGAGAAATATCGGGGCTAGCAACATCGGCCGCTATTTGGTGCAGTGCTGCTCTGGGGTGTTTGGCAGCCTTAAGTATGTATGTGGAACTGGCCGCAAGTACACTTATAATAGTTATAGTAAATTTGGTGCTTGGCTATTACAACAAGAAGATTTATAAAAAGAACCATAAAGATCAAGTAAAAAAATAAGGAAAATATGGTACACGAGATTGCCCCCCAAACAGGGGCTGCATTTACTTTAAAAAAAGGTGAAATACTAAGGGTTATTGATCCGCTCGGGATGCAAGTAAGCGATATGGTACTTTTTAATGAACAGGATATACGGGAAAAGATATCATCTGGTAAGACCCTTGATTTTGAGGAAAGCATACTTATCAGTACGGGGAACCATCTATGGAGCAACCGCAGCCGTAAAATGATGAAGATACTGGAGGACACTAATGGTAGAAATGATTTTTTGTTGGCGCCTTGCAGTCCCGAAACCTTTCAGATAATGTATGATAATCCTGAATACCACCCCAGCTGTTTCGAAAATCTATATACTAATTTAAAACCCTACGATATTTACCCCGATGATATCCCCACGGCCTTTAATATATTTATGAACGTACAGTTTGATAGTAAAGGCAAGCTCTCGGTCTTGCCCCCTACAAGCCAGCCGAATGATTTTGTGCTTTTTGAGGCCCAAATGGATTTGATAGTGGGCCTTACGGCTTGCTCGGCCGAAGATAGCAATGGAGGTAGTTTTAAGCCTATTCGGTATGAGGTACTCCGCATGGGGGATTTGAAGGGTAAGGCCTGATGCGAATATGGGCAATAGGTTATTCGCAAATTTTGAAGATTTGAAAACTTAATAGAAATATTAGTCTGACCGAAAATACCCATAAAAAGTGCTTGTATCTATAATTTGTCTATATCCAACAATTGATTATATAACGAACTAATGGTTACTTTGAATACTCTAGTCAATAGCTTTATTCACTGATTATTTGTTTATTTTACTCCCCGCCCTCCTTTATGGAGGGTTTTTTTTAGGTTAAAAGAGATAAAATACACCAGGATTAAGCAGTTTAAAAAAAATATATTTTTTTACATTTGGTCGCCAAATTAAATTATGAAATACTATTTACTCCTTATTGCCTTATTGTCCCTTACAAGCCTGAGTTCCCAGAATTCGGATATAGATGAACTTCAGATACAGATAACAAATAGTCTATTTAAAAAGCCCGACTCGGCAAAAGCGTACTTATCCCAACTTTTAAATTACTCTTCCCAGCGTCACGATACCGCAGTGGCAAGGACCTTTAGCAATTTGGGCATTACTTATAACCAATTGGCTGTATACGACTCTGCTACCCATTACTTTAAAAAGGGTATCGGTTTGGTAAACGAATATCCCATCGTTAAGGCCCAGATATTGTGCAATTTGGCTATAAACTACCGCACGAATGCTGATTATTCCAACTCGATGAAAGCATTGCAGGAAGCCTTATCCATTTATAAGGCCTTGGATAATCTGAATGGTGAGGGCTTGGTATATGGGGAAATGGCTTCCAATTATAATTATATGGCCCAAAAGGAAAAGGCTATAACTTATCTTAAAAAGGCCATTTCTATTTTTCGGGCTACCAACGATTCCCGACTGTATATCCTGCAACAAAAATTGGGCAATGCCTATTACAACAATGGCAATTATAACTTTGCTGTAGAAATTTATGAGCAAGTGATTCCGGAGTTCCAAAAACAAAAAGGCGCTCCCTATTACCTTACCCTTTTAGCTTTTGGGGAAAGCCTGATAGAAATCGGAAGGAAAAGGGAAGGAGAGGAGCGTTTAATAGAGGCGAAAATAGGGCTCAGGGAGGTCAATAATCTGGAATATATGTATCTGGCGCAAGCCAAATTGGCAAAACTGTACAGCAATACCCATAGACCGGGCCTTGCTGAAACGGCTTTTAAGGAATCTTATACCTATTTACGCGACCATCATTCCACCCGGTTTTTACAAGTAGCTAGCGATTATTTGGAGTTTTTAAATAAACAGGGAGCCCTCGATAAGGCGGTTCAAGTTATTTCAGAGACCAAAACGAATACCGAAAATTTCAGGTTTAAAATGAATGCCCAAGACGAATTGAAGTTTTTGATAGCCGCAGGGAAAACCCTGAGAGAAAAAAAGGAGTATGAGGCTTCCCTGCAATTGTTTGATAGAATAGACTTCTTAAAAGACTCTATTGGGAATGCTGAGGATAGGATTAAAATTGCAGAATTGGAAGAATCCTACCAGAACGAAATACAAGGTGAAAAAAATAAAACCTTGGCCACGACCAACGCTCTATTACAGGAGTCTAGTAGTAAACAAAGAAATATTACCATACTTAGCTGTATTCTCACCATCTTCATCTTTGTACTGAGTATCGCTTTTTATAAAAGTCATCGTAAAAAACTGCGATTGCAGCAAGAGTCCTTATCACAATTGGAAAAGGCAAACTCAATTTTGAAAGAAAAACAGGAGTTGGAAAAGCAGCTATCGGCCGAGAAGGAAAAAAGGTTGGGAGATAAGGAACGGGAATTGGTGGCCATATCGTTAGAGGCAGCAGATATCCAAAATCAAATTCGGGAGGTGCTTGAGACCAAAAGGGATGCCCCTACTTCCGAGATATGCAATACTATAGAAAATATTATAGGGCAACGCAATTACTGGAATCATTTCAAGACTAAGTTTGTGGAGGTCCATCCCGAGTTCGGTTATAATCTCGGCCAAATGTTTCCCGAACTTACAGATAATGATATCGCTTTTTGTTCGCTCCTAAAGCTCCAGTTGACTAATAAGGAAATAGCATCCTTATTGGGCATTAGCCATCAAAGTGTAATCTCTAAAAAGTATAGGGTGAAGAAAAAAATGCAATTACATGACAATGATGAGAGTTTTGACCAGCTAATGCGTGAACTTTGATCTTGTAATTCCTGGATTCTTTTGTATTCCTATGGCGATGTATTAAGAAAATACCTACAGTTTTTTAAACATCTGTAAGTGATTAACAATGAAATGTTTATAGGTTGTGCAAATTTCGCATCTATATTTTGTCTATATGCCCATCTATATTTTATCAATATTTTTTCACCTTCCAATTACCAGAAATACATTTTATTTGCGCCGTCAAATGTTAAACTTTTTAACAACTGTCGCAACCCAATCTTAACATAGAAATTATACCGTGCTATTATCTATTATTTCTTCATACGCCAGGAAGTTTTCCGTTTAGTTAATTCGACAGTTTGGGCCTTGGAGCTTATCAATAAGTATCCCAGGAACCCATAGGCAATTCGTATGCAAATTTAAAAGTTACTGCGAGGTCTCTATTTATATAAGTTAAGTGAATTTTTAATGCCTAAAACAACATTATTTCTACCATATGAAATTAACAATACATTCAATTATTAACCCAAATTAATACCTTTATGATGAACTATTACAAACCAAAAGACTACCGTACTTTATCCCGGGGAAATTACCTCTTTGCCAGCATTATTCTGGTAATGTTTTTTTTCTCTCCAAATATCACTGCCCAGTGTTTTATAAATTTGGGATTAAACTCCTGGAGCGTGGAGGGCGATCCTGCCAATGGAAATTGGATTCCTGCTGTTGACGGCAGCAGTGTACGCCAAACCATTAATAGCAACCCTTCTTTTTATGTAAGTAATGCTGAGTATTTTAATACTACAATACAAGGCGAGTTTCGGGTGGAAACTACTAACGATGACGATTTTATCGGCTTCGTGATTGGCTATCAATCCCCCAATTCCACCACCCCGAACAATAATTATAATTTTATTATGTTCGATTGGAAACAGAGTCCTCAGGCATCCGGCGGTTGTACTGCTCCCGCTGCCATGCGCCTCACGAGGTTTCAAGGATCATCCAATGACTTTGCAGCTGCCTTTTGGTGTCAGAACAGTCCTATCAACCAAGTGTTGGCTACCAATGCCAGTATGGGCGGATGGGCAGACAATACGCTTTACACCTTCCAGGTACAGTATGGCGCCAGCAATATTAGTGTATGGATAAACGGTACCCAAGTTTTTGACGTGGACGGAACCTATACTTCTGGCCGTTTTGGGTTTTATAATTATTCGCAGGAAGCGGTACTGTATCAAAATTTTTCGCTTCCTTTTTCTGCAGTAATCAACAAAACGGATGTGAGTTGTACTGGCGCCAATGATGGAACCGCTACCGCCGTAGCTTCCGATTTTGCTACACCCCCATACGACTATCTTTGGGATAACGGTGCTACCACTGAGACCATTACAAACCTGGCTCCTGGTTCCTATTCCGTTACCGTAACCTCTCAGGAGGGTTGCGTAGCAAACGAAACTGTTACAATTACGACCACCCCCGATACGCAAAGCCCGACGGTTAGCGCAAATACAAATCTTACTGTTAACCTCAATTCCGGGGGGACCGGCAGTATTTCAATAGCCGACGTGGAAATAAGCAGTTCCGATAACTGTGGCATCGCTTCCAAAAGCTTGAGCCAGTCTACTTTTGATTGCTCACAGATCGGAAATAACACCATAAACTTTACAGTAACCGACACTAGTGGCAATGCCACCGTCACCCCCATAACTGTAAATGTGCTGGATACGATTGACCCAACGGTTCTGGCACAAAATCTCAGTCTTCAGTTAACTGATCCCGCTGGGCTTACCCTTACGCCAGCCATGGTAGACAATGGCAGTACCGATAACTGTAATTTTATTCTCAGTTTGAGTAAAACAGCTTTTGATTGTAGCGATATAGGAACACAGACTGTAGTGCTTACGGCAACTGATGGCAGCGGTAATATGAACACTGCTACCGCAGAAATTACCATTACGGCTCCAGACCCGTATGTGGTTACTTCGCCTGGCAGTACACAGATGGGCAATATTACCACCTTCACCACAGTAGATTCGGCAATTGCCCTTACCTACAGCGGAAATGCCAATGGCGCTCTAGTATCTATCTCCAACAATTTTGTGGCAGGAGATCAATTGGCCTTGGATGGCGGATATACGCTTCCCGGTGGTGTTACCGCAAACTATAACGGTTCTACAGGGGTACTTACCGTTACCGGCACCCTTACCGATACTGATCTGGAAAGTTTATTCCAAAATATCCAGTATCGCACCTCTAGCAGTAATACTGCCCCTCGCACCATTACTTTTATCATTGGTGGTAGTGTATCCAACCCAAATAACAACCACTATTATGAGTATGTAAACCAAAGCCTTACCTGGGTTCAGGCCAAGACCGCCGCTGCCAGCAGAACGCTATATGGCCTTCAGGGATATTTGGCAACCTCTACCTCTGTAGCCGAAAACGATTTTATAAAAACGAAATTGACGGACGACGGCTGGTTGGGCGGTTCAGATAACTTCAATGAGATCAACCAGGCATCGGGTAGTACCATATATGCCAATCAAACCGCCGCCGAAGGCAATTGGTACTGGATTACGGGACCCGAAGCTGGCACACAGTTTTCAGTAGGTAGCAGTCCGTTACCGGCCCAGTACGCTAATTGGAACGCTGCTGAACCCAATAATAGTGGTGGTTCTGAAGACTTCTTGCAGATTTATTTTGCCAACGATGGGCGTTGGAACGATTTGGGGAACGGACAAAGTATGGGTTATATCGTAGAATACGGTGGCCTTCCTGGAGACCAAAATTGCTTCTCTTTTTCGAATGATAAAATAGTGCTTCTTAACCAGGCGCCGGTAATTGATCCTATTGCAAATCTTTCGGGCTGTCCGGGTAGTCCTTTTACCCAAAACGTAATTATTTCCGATTTTGAAGATGCCGCAACCGATCTTATCGTAACGGCCACCTCTGGAAATCAGGCAGTAGTACAGGACGCAAACCTTTCAGTAAACTTTAACGGTACAAACTTTGTCGTATCTGGAACACCAGAGGCTGGTATACAAGCTAACGCGATAATTACGATTGTGGCGACCGATACAGGGGGGCTTTCAACATCTGAAAACTTTACCTTTACCGCTGAGGATACCGAGGCCCCTATTGTGGTTTGCCAAGGTGGATTGCCAGTTTATGTAGGCTCTTACTTGGTAAGCGATGGACCAAATTGGGGTACAAACCCTCCAGTATATACGGCCCAAGAAGCTGCTGCCCTAATCTTTGGTGGCAATGCAGCCGATTATTCAATTTCAATAGACTCCAATACTACCGATCCAAATACCATAACCCATACCGCATGGACAGATAGCTGGGGAGATGGATTTGCAGCTTATCCAGAAAATTATAGTTACGACCAGGGAGCCCCAGGTTATAATGATCCGGGAGGATATGGTTCTGCTATCTCTGCTTATGTAAATGACCATGTGGATAATACAAAAATCAATTATGTATGGACTTCTGCTGCCCCATTAACGTTACAGCTGGATTCCAACGGGCAGGCTATCCTCAATGCTGCCGATATAGATGGGGGAAGTTCCGATAATTGCGGTATTGCCAATATTTCGGTAAGCCCAGAGAATTTCACTTGTGCAGATATAGGCCCAAACACTGTAACCCTCACCGTAACCGATGTAAATGGAAATAGTGCGAGCTGTACATCTACTGTTATTGTTGAGGACAATATAGCGCCAACGGCGGTATGCCAGAACATCACCGTACAATTGGATGCCAACGGCAACG